>MDTE01186363.1_pt1 | contig 56025 bp, 56 predicted proteins | sample 811231 | NCBI WGS metagenome assembly MDTE01 (sample SAMN05326651, study PRJNA326480) | marine metagenome | isolation source: seawater | place: Indian Ocean: Red Sea | collected 2010 | reverse complement strand
GAGCGCCGAGAGGCCGTCGAAAATATTGATTCAATCATTGCAGCTGCAGATGTCATCATGGTTGCTCGGGGTGATTTAGGCGTAGAGCTTGGAGACGCAGAATTGCCAGGCGTACAGAAGCGACTTATCGCCGAAGCTAGAGCTGGAAACAAGATCGTAATCACTGCTACGCAGATGATGCAGTCTATGGTCACTAGCCCTCAACCAACTCGTGCTGAGGTGCTTGATGTTGCTAATGCGGTGTTGGATGGTACGGATGCAGTAATGCTTTCTGCTGAAACTGCAGTAGGTCGTCACCCGGCACGCGTTGTGGCGGCTATGGATAGAATCTGTTGTGGGGCCGAGCGGCATGATAGTGCCCGTGTTTCAACTCATAGGCTAGATGCTCATTTTGAAACAACCGAAGAAGCAATATCCATGGCAACTATGTACACCGCTAATCATCACACTATTGCAGCCATTCTTGCTTTGACGGAATCTGGGCGAACTCCCATGTGGATGTCTCGTATAAGTTCTGGAATACCAATTTTCGCGGCAACGAGACTGCAGGAAACAGAGCGTCGTCTGGCACTTTATCGAGGTGTATATCCTGTACCGTTTGATGCTGCTACTGTTTCACGAGAAAATCTTAATTGGGCGGCTGTTGAGGAGATTAGAAAGAGAGGGTTGGTTGAAGAGGGAGATCAGATTATTCTAACAAAGGGTGATCATTATGGTTCTGAAGGTGGAACTAATGCGATGAAAATTGTTAGAGTTGGTTCAGTTTCTGTAGGTAAAAAAGCTCAGGATAAGGATGCAACATAATTTGTTGACAGCAAAGTTTTTGGTAAATGCAGCGATAGAATATATCGATAAATATTGTTCTGTAGGAGAGATTAAATGGATTTAGAGAGACTAAAAGATACTGCGCAGGCAATGGTATCACCTGGCAAAGGAATTCTTGCGATGGATGAAAGTGCCCCAACTTGCCAGAAGCGGTTTGATGCGTTGGGTATACCTAGTACCCAAGAAATGAGGCGAGAATATAGAACCATGTTGGTAACAACAGCCGGATTAGGTGAACACATCGGTGGTGCAATTTTGTTCGACGAAACGTTAAGAGACGAAACGTTGGATGGGAGATCTTTCGTCGAGATATTGAACGAGCAAGGAATCGTCCCTGGGATAAAAGTTGATACGGGCGCGAAAGATCTTGCTCTTCGACCTGGAGAAAAAGTAACAGAGGGCTTGGATGGATTAGATAGACGACTTGCAGAGTATAGAGAAATTGGTGCGTTATTTGCTAAATGGCGTGCTGTTTATGTAATTGGAGGTAATTGTCCAAGTAGTGCGTGCTATGTTGCCAACGCCCATGGTTTGGCTCGCTATGCAGCACTTTGCCAGGCGAATGACATAGTTCCAATTGTTGAGCCTGAGGTATTGATGGATGGTAGTCATAGCATTGATGAGAGTTTTATAGTTACACAACAGGCTCAGCAGCTAGTTTTTGAAGCCTTGGCAAGTCAGGGTGTGAATTTAGAGGGAATAGTATTAAAGCCCAGTATGGTAATTTCAGGCTCTGGTGGCAGCGACCGAGCTGGTATCGATGAGGTCGCGATACAGACACTTCGTTGCCTGAGAAGCACTGTCCCGCCAGCTGTTCCAGGTATCGCTTTTCTTTCTGGCGGTCAATCTGATGAAGAAGCAACCTTGCATTTGAATGCCATCAATAATCTTGAGAGCAACTTACCGTGGGCCGTTACATTTTCCTATGGCCGTGCCTTACAAGCTGCAGCTATGAAAAAATGGGGTGGGGACAGTCGTAATTTTGGGGAAGCCCAAAAAGTTGTGTACCATCGAGCACGTATGAATGGTTTAGCATCTCTCGGGAAATACCAACCAGGACTGGAAGCAATCTAAGTAAGTCACATGGTTATCTGCAAATTAAGTATTCAAGATAAGTTCTATAGCTAGATGTCCTGCAATAGATGCATTGTTTTCGATTAATGCGATATTTGCGTTAAGCGTTTGGTCGTCAGACAGTTCGCGGAGGCGTTGTAGTATAAATGGGGTTACCAAGCTGCCGGTTAGTTGTTTTTTATTAGCTTCAGCACTGGCCTTGGATACCCATTCTTGAACTGAAGTCCACGGTAATGCTGCATTCCTAGGCACTGGTACAGCAAGAATTTCTCCTCCGACAAGTCTCAAAGAACGTCGTGTTGTAATAATTTTTGCAGCTTGTTCTACGTCAACTGCTGTTTGACGTAGTACTAATCCTGATTCTTGAGAGAAGAATGCTGGCAGCTGTTTAGTGGCTAGTCCAATAATTGGAACCCCTAGAGTTTCTAACTTTTCGACTGTCGCGGGCAAATCCAATATGGACTTAGCACCAGAGCATACAACTGTAACTGGTGTTCTCGAAAGTTGAGTGAGGTCAGAGGAAATATCAAGTGAGGACTGCCATCCATGATGTACGCCGCCAATGCCACCTGTCGCAAACACATGGATACCTGCAAGATGGGCACATATCATAGTGGCCGAAACAGTTGTTCCCCCACTTGCTTCTTGAACAATTGCAGTTGCAATGTTGTCTGTGCTTAGCTTCCAGTTGTTGTCAGTGTTCGCAAAATGATCCAGTTCTAAATCTGACAAACCAACAAGTACTTTTCCTCTACTAACGGCTATAGTTGCTGGAATAGCGCCACTTGCTCTGATAGCAGCTTCAGCTAACCTCGCGACTCTCAAGCTGTCTGTCTTTGGCAATCCATGACTGATAAGTGTACTTTCGAGAGCAACAACGGGCTGATTGTTTGCGAGTGCGTTTTTTACCTCATCATTGATGACGAAGGAATTCATAATTTCCAATTGTGATCATTCAAAATCGATTGCCAATTCATATCTCCTCCCTTGTTAGGTGATGACAAGAATATCTCGCTTAGTTTCATACCAAGCTTCATAGAGTGGGGTGTTGTATGTCCCATTTCGAGCGCAGCAATTGTGGCCGCTGCAAGTGCATCGCCAGCTCCCGATGATTGTATTGGTAGAGTATCGTCATGCGATGCTTGTATTTCACCACTGCCGGTTTGATCAGCCCAAGCAGCACCATTGGCGCCATCTGTCACAATCACTCTCTTTACACCTGCAGTATAAAGAGATGTAGCGGCTTGTTCTGCATTGATAAAGTGACTGTCTGACTCAGATAATAACAAAGATGCCTCTACAATATTCAAGAAAATCGTATCAACATTTTTTAGGTGTGATCTAAGCCGAACGCTTTTGTGGGGAGAGCTTACTACTATGTATGTGCGTGACCTTTCTTCCAGAGAGAGCAAATAACTTATCCCTGATTCAGGTAAATTAGTGTCTATGCACCAAGCATTCCATTTATTGATATTTTTCAATATCTTTAACCAAAAATCCTGATTCAGTAGGCGATAAATTTCCATGTCAGCTAATCCAAGAATTAACTCTCCTTTTGCATCCATTATTGTTGTATAACACGCGGTAGAGATATTACTTTCCACGGCGATGTCCACAATCTCAATTTCTGTACTGAGCAGATAATCAAGCAAACCAGAACCATCAAGTTTTGAGCCAAGCCGGCTAATAAGTCCAACTGCACAGTTAAGTTGTGTAAGCACTCTTGCTACGTTAAAGGCCACCCCACCATAGTGCCAACTTGATCGAACAGGATTGGATTCTCCCAAGATTAGGTCAGCATTTGTCTGAAGTACCAAGTCCCAATGGAAAGCACCCATACACAGAATATTTGGTGTGTTTTTCATGACTTTTCTACAGTCTCAAGTATCAAAATTGTTAACCTTGTGGTAATTATGAGGTTTGTTTTTTTGTCACAGTGGCAATTATCTATAAATTTGGTCCTTAGAGGAGAATTCTGCCAGAATTGCATCTTCTCGGTAGCACATTTGGTTAGCTAACTTAGCAGATTGGAGTACTGTTTTTGGAGCAGAGAAAAATCATTATAGATTGTGATCCAGGGCACGATGATGCGGTAGCAATTTTGTTAGCACTGGCCTCGCCAAAAGATATTGACGTACTCGGCATTACATGCGTCGCCGGTAATGTTCCTTTAACGCTAACTACACGCAATGCTTTAAGTATATGCGAGTTGGCAGGCCGAACGGATGCCAATGTTTATGGGGGATGTTCTAAGCCTATGTTTCGACCGCTTGTAACAGCAGAGTATGTGCATGGTAGTAGCGGTTTGGATCTAGATGACGGAGCAACCCTTCCTTGTCCAACCATGTGTCTGGAAGCGCAACATGCGGTTCCATTTATTGTCGAGACAGTAATGACCCAACCTCCAAATAGCGTCACGTTGTGTCTACTTGGACCATTAACAAACATCGCGACAGCCTTTGGTGAAGAGCCTGCAATCATTTCCCGAATTCAGGAAATTATACTCATGGGTGGTGCGGCAATTTCTCCAGGTAATGTTACACCATCTGCAGAATTTAATATGTATGTAGATCCTGAGGCTGCCGATATAATTTTTCGTTCTGGTGCGCCAATCACAATGATGGGGCTTGATGTAACGCACCAAGTGTTGATTACGGAACAAATCCAAGAACGTATAAGAAATATTGGAAGCACTGTTAGTACGATAGTTGCAGATCTTATGTCTTTCTATTGTCGCTTTGATCTAGAAAGATATGGCATGTTAGGAGGGCCTTTGCACGACCCTTGTGTCATAGGACATGTTATAGATGACGAGATCTTTAACTTTAAAGAGATCAATGTAATGATCGAGAAAAGCTCTGCACTAACACGCGGGGAAACAGTCTCAGATTGGTGGCAAGTAACCGATCGACCCATAAATTGTAAAGTGGCAGAATCTGTTAACACCGAAAGGTTTTTTAATTTATTAATAGAGCGTATTTCAAACTTGCCCATAGACCAATTATGACTAAAGTCATTTTATCCATTTGTTGTGATGATCCTTACCAAAGAACTATGAGCCAATTTACCTGGTAAAAACAGCATTTATTCCTGTTTCGAGGCAGGTATCCAGCAAGTTAGTGCTCATTCCAGGAATACTTAGTGCGCGCTGATATTCTTCTGCCGGGTCGATGTTTGATAAAAGCCAATTATCAGAGTTTATGCAAACCTGTATTCCGAGCTCAAGCCATTTTGGCAAGGGATGGTGGCTTACTGTGGGGATAGCACCTGTTTGCATGTTAGATGTCGGGCACGCTTCAATAACCACGTTTCTGTCGATCACAAGCTCAACCACTGAGAAATCTTCAAGAAGGCTAGTACCGTGGCCGATGCGTTGGGCGTGCAGTAGTTCGATAGCTTTTCTTATTTCTAGGGGCGAGCGATTGCCTTCGCCTGCATGCACGGTGCGGCCAATGCCTAATTGACGCGCCTTATTATATGCGTCTGCATAGTCTTCTATACCCCATTTGTGTGATAAATGTGGCGCCCCTGCTAGATCAATCCCAACCACACCAATTCTTGTTTTTGCAATATTTACATGTGACAACAAGGTTGTAGGGCTATCGCCATACAGCCCGCATAGAATGAGGCCTGCGCGTCCATCAATTCCGTCTAAAACGGCGTCTACAACCTCTTCTGCTGGCGCTATAGGGTGAAGTTGAGGCGCGAATCGGATCTCTAAATTCGTAACACTGTAATTGATTGCATCTTCACAGATTTCTGCTGCTACGCGCCGAAGATGATCTATGCGCTGAAGGCAAGCCACAGTGCTATCGAACTTTAACAGCGCTTCCTGTAAGCCCATCCCTGAAAAAAAACGAATATCTTTAGGTAGAGTTATGCCTGCATCTTTTGCTAGGTCGTTTAAGGTTTGGGCTCTCATAGAACCGTCAAGATGCAAATGTAGTTCAGTATATTTCATCAGAATATCGGCTTTGCTGCTTTAGCCAAACATTGTAGCAGCCAGTCAATTATGTATTACATATAGTATTTTATCTGTTAATAGTTTAGGATGACCAGATCAATCGGATAGACTATCTTGCTAGCTACATTCCCACTGTAATCATGCATTGATACCTATAAACCCGTTACTAGGACGCTTAATAGGGGGCACCGTTTGATTTATAGAGTTATTCAGCTATGCAAGAAAATGCTAATATGGCGATTAATTAACTAGTTAGAAATGTTGTAAATGTGTTCCAATGATTATAGTATTCGGCTCCATCAATATCGACTTATTAATGTCGGTCTCTTCCCTCCCGGCGCCAGGGGAAACAGTATTAACCCATGAAATGCAGCGGAGTCCTGGCGGGAAAGGCGCGAATCAAGCAATTGCGTCTCAGAGAGCAGGCTCAAAAACAAAATTTGTTGGGTGTGTTGGTTCCGATAGTGATGCTGACGAAGCCCTATCATTATTGAGATATCAAGAAGTTGATATTTCGTCGGTTTTATTTTCGGATCGGTCAACGGGTTGCGCGATTGTTCTTGTAGATAATAACGGTGAGAACATGATCACTGTCGCAAGTGGCGCTAATCTCGATATTCAAGCAGACCAAGTAGACGGTACGGAACTCGAGGACTCTAGTGTATTGCTACTGCAGCAGGAAGTTCCACTTGAACAGAATATTAAATTAGCAACCCGAGCGCATCAGACAGATACGAAAGTGGTCTACAACTTCGCACCGGCTGGCAAGCTATCCGAAGAGCTTTTCTCAGTAATTGATTATCTGATTGTCAATGAAGTTGAGGCGTCAACCATTATGACTCCCAGTATTTATGATCATCCCGTTGAAATTGCGAAGACTCTTTGTCACGAATATGGGGTTACTGTTGTAATTACTCTGGGCTCAGAGGGTGCACTGGCAGTATCTAAAACTACTTTGGCCGAGGTGCCAGCCCCATCAGTAAAAGTGGTAGACACAACGGGTTCTGGAGATACATTTTGCGGCTATTTTGCTGCAGAGATAGCCAAGGGCAGCACATCCATTGAATCTTGCCTGGAAGTCGCAATTCGAGCAGCTTCAGTCGCGTGTACCCGGTATGGAGCACAGTCCGGAATTCCCCATCGGCATGACGTTTTCTAGGGAAATAGAATCGAAGCCGGCGAGAAAGGATGACATTGACATTTCAATTGTTGACCCCACTCCTAGGTAACGGTACTCTTCCTAGCAATCCTGGTAATCAAGCGCCGGTATCGCGGCGGCCAGGATGGATGTGCTCAAAAAATCTATAGTAGGAGGATGCTCGTAATGAGAATTTTTCGTATCAAAGTGGCAGCTATTTTGATTGCGCTAGTAGCTTTGGTCGGCGGACCGTTTATTGGGACGGCGGTTGCGGCCGGCAAGATTGCGCTGGTTACAGATGTCGGCGGACGTGGCGATCTATCGTTCAATGACATGGGCTTCAAAGGCGCTGATGAGGCTGCTGCGGAGTTTGGTTTAGAATTAGTTTCGATTCAAAGTACCTCAGCAAATGACTATTTGCCTAACCTTCAGATGGCAGCAAAGTCGGGTGATTTTGATATCATTATTGGTGTTGGCTTTCTTTTAGCTGATGCGATGGCAGAGGTAGCAGACCAGCACCCTGATCAAAAATTTGCCATTATTGACGTGACATGGTTGGGCAAGCCGAATCTGATGGAAGTAGGCTATGAGGAGAACAAGGGTTCGGCGTTGGTTGGCGCGCTTGGAGCGATGGTTGCCGCTCACTATGGTTACGATAAGATTGGCGCAGTATTAGGCATTGAAATACCGGTGCTTTATAAGTTTGAAGCAGGTTATCGGTTTGGTATGCATTGGGGTAACGCAAAATACGCTGCCGTGACTGGAAAAAAGGCGGACGTCGGATTGCTTTATAAGTACACCGGCACATTCGACGATATTGCTCAGGGCAAGATTGCTACGGAGGCGATGTTGGCGCAGGGTGCTGGGCTTATTTATAACGTAGCTGGGCCACTTGGCATCGGTGATCTAGAGGCTATCACTGAACATTTAGAGGCTAAGGGCAAGACAGCTGGTCCTCCCTTCATGATCGGTGTCGATGCAAACCAAGATTGGATGGGTGATGGTGAGCGTGTGCTTGCAAGTATGATGAAGCGTGTGGACTTTGGCGTGTATCAAGCAGTTGAAGCAGTAGTCAACGGAACATTTGAGGGCGGAGTACAGGTGCTTGGACCCAACAATGGCGGTATCAAGATGTCTGGTGAGGCGGAACTCGCTGATTTCATAACTTTTGGAATTAATGGCGGGAAGATTACTGAAAGTGATCGTGGTCGTATTACCGACAATTGGCTTGCTATGCGCTCTGCTGTTCCGAGCTGGATTTGGGACGCTGTTGATGAGTTGAGCGCCAAGATCGGTTCTGGCGAGGTGGAGGTTCCATGTGTTTGGTGTGCAGATTCAATTGATCAAATCCGAGCTGATTGGCCGGATAATGTTGACTGAGGAACTGCAGTTATCTGTCTTAACTGATAAAGAGGGGGAGGAGCCGAAGTTCCTCCCCCTTCTCTTTTGAATGTTTTGCGCGTATTTCATTAACGAGCACTCATAAAATGGGCAGTAAGTATCGTTTCCGATCATTGAACAAGTATTTGAACCCGATCAATGAATCTTTATTAGCTGGTGCAATAGGCCTTGCAATTGGGGCAATAATCATGGTGGGATTAGGGTATAGTCCACTTGATGCCTACTCTTCGCTGTTGAGAGGGAGCTTCGGGAGCGTCTATAGTTGGGCTGAATCTCTTGCCAACGCAACTCCATTAATCCTTACAGCGCTCACCTTTGCAATCGCAATGCGTGGTGGGCTATTTAATATAGGTGCGGAGGGACAGCTTTATATTGGAGCAATAGCAGCAGTTTCTGTTAGCTTAATCCAGATTTCAGCGCCCTTTCATCTGATTATAGCGTTGGTAGCAGCCATGACAGCTGGGGCTTTATGGAGTTTACCAGTTGCTATCTTGAAGTTGACTCGTGGAGTGCACGAAGTTATTTCAACGATCATGCTTAACTGGATTGCACGGTTTTTTGCATTCTATATGATTGCGAACGTACTCATGGATCCTGTTCGGGGAGAGAAAACTATTAGTATTGCCGAGACTTCTAGGTTTGCGCGTATTCTTCCCGGCAGTAGCTTGAATTATGGTATTGTCGTATCCGCTCTTGCTGTTTTGCTGATTTTATTTCTTTTGTGGAGGACTACAGCTGGCTTTGAGCTTCGAGCAGCAGGACACAGCCAGGAGTCATCGAATTACGCCGGAATCAGCTATAAGAAACAGGTGTTACGCGCCTTCTTGCTAGGCGGTGTATTGGCAGGTCTCGCAGGGGCAGTGCAAGTAATGGGTCGACCCCCTACCTATGCGTTAATTAGTGGGTTGCCCCAAATGATTGATCTTGGATTTGACGGTATAGCAGTGGCGATGATTGGTCGGAATCATCCAGTCGGGATTATATTCGCCGCAATATTTTTTGGTGGTTTGATGGTCGGTGGCCGAATGATGCAGATGTCGGCAGGTGTTCCATTAGAGCTTGTACGAATAGTTGAGGGTGCAATTATTTTGGCGCTGGCAGTGCCAGAGCTGAAACGAATTTTTTATGTCGTGAGAAAAAAGTTTGCACGAAAGGAGCAGCGCGGTGGAAATTGAGCATTTGTGGCCGATTCTATTTATTTCGTTGCATGCAATGGTGCCGATTACACTCGCAGCAATAGGTGAAATCATCGAAGAATCCGCAGGCTTGTTTAATATCGGACTCGAGGGGATGATTCTTATCAGCGCACTTGCCGGCGCTTTGGGAGCTGAGTACTTTGGTAGCGCAATTGGGGGATTATTGGTAGGTGCAGGCAGTGGAGCAGTGCTTGGCGTTATTTTTGGCCTACTCAACACCTATGGAAGGGGAGATCAGCTAATTACGGGTGTTGGTATCAATTTGTTGGCGTTAGGATTTGTCGCTTTTATGTTAATCAACTTGGGAGCCGCTGGTTTTCACAGTGTGCCACGGGATGTACAGATCAAGTTAATTCCTCTTGGAGTAGGTAGTTTGAGCCCGCTTGTGTTGGTAACGATCCTCTTGGCGATTATAGTTTACTGGGTTTTAAATCGAACTCAACTGGGCATCCGCATCAAGGCCGTTGGGGAAAATCCTGCTGCAGCAGATGTTGCTGGGATTCGTGTCAATGCTATGCGACTCGGTGCGGCTATTGTGGCTGGGGCTTTGGTTGGTCTTGCGGGTGCATATTTGAGTGTCGACTGGTTTGGTTCGGTAACCAAAGAAATTTCCGCGGGCCGAGGGTTTATTGCTCTGGCGGTGGTAGTTTTTAGTGGGTTAAACCCCCTGCTTGCCTTATTTGGCGGCTTTATATTCGGATTTTTCGATGGATTTGCAACTTGGGTGTCAACTTATCCAAAGATCAAAGACATTATCCCATGGCAGTTTGTTGCCATGGTCCCCTATATCGTCACTCTGCTAGTTGTTGCTGGTGTAATAGGGCGAGTTCGTTTTCCTAAGGCGCTTGGTATTCCATACTTGCGAGAGTGAGCTAAATTAGCGAAGCATTCTTAATCTTTATAGCCATGAATATTTCCTTCATTTCCTGCCATCCAATGACCGAGTTGCGCTCGATCTGCGGTCTTTGCATTTACTATGCCGGAAATACGACCTTGGAAAATCACACCGATACGGTCTGACAGAGACATTATTTCATCAAGATCTTCGGAGACCAATAGAATAGCCGACCCTATTTCTCGAAGCTCAAGGAAGAGCTCCCACGTTTGTCTTATGGCTTTAGCATCAAGTCCTTCGGTGGGGTGCGAAGCAACAATGATTGGTGGCTGCCGCCATGTTTCTCTGCCAAGAATCAGTCGCTGAATATTGCCTCCAGACAATATGCGTGATTCAGTCATCCATAGGTCGGGTACAAGAGCATTGAATTGCTCTACTATTCGCACCGCGTGATTGGTGATTTTATTTCGATTCAAGATGGTGAGCTTTGAGAATGGTGCAGTTCTATAGTCCTTAAGAACAATATTTTCGGCCACTAGCATAGGCTCAACAACTCCCATTTCTCGACGTCTTTCTGGGATATGAGCAACACCAAGATCAATAAATTCTCTCGGAGGTCTGTTGGCCATGTCTCTACCTAGCATTATGATCTGCCCCTGCTTGACTTTGCGGAGACCAGTGATACATTCGATAAGCTCGGTTTGCCCATTTCCAGATACTCCCGCCAAACCCAGTATTTCACCTTTGCTAATAGCGAAAGAAATGCCATCACTTGATTTATGCTGAATTACTGATTGAGGTAGCATATTTTTTACTTCGACTACCATTTCGATGGTTTGTACTGGCGGTCTCTCCATGTAATCAGGAACAGTGTCTCCGAATGTTTTTCTTGTGAGCTCTTCTGCGTTTGTTTCTTTGATTCGTTGAGTGCCTTGTGTTGTACCAAGTTTTAGTACTGTAACCTTATCTGCAACGGCAAACACTTCACGCATTTTATGTGTAATTAATACAATACCTTTTCCTTCTTCGACCATTGATCTAAGCACTCTAAAAAGATGATCAGCTTCCTGCGGCGTCAATAGTGAAGTTGGCTCATCGAGAAGAAGGACGTTTGGCTGGTGGAAGAGGACCTTGAGAATTTCCGCACGTTGTTGTTCACCAGCAGAAAGATCCTCAACTCGTGCAGTAGGATCGACGTGGAGCTGGTAATGGGTAGACAGTTGATCAATTTGTTTTTCGATCGCCCGCAGCGGAAATGTAAAGTTTGCACTGTTCAATCCCATCATGACATTCTGCGCAACGGTAAAGGCTGGAACGAGCATGAGCTCTTGATGAACCATAGCAATTCCATGTCTAAGGCCATCTCTAGGAGACTGTAGGTTAACAAGCTTACCTCTAACACGGAGTTCACCAGTTGTTTTACCATAATAGCCAGATAGGATATTTGCTATAACAGTCTTACCTGCTCCGTTCTCTCCCAAAAGAGCGTGAACTTCACCGGCACAGACATCAAAATCTATATTATCTAGTATTAAATTCTTCCAGACTCCCGGAAATCCCTTAGAAATGCCTCTTGCTTGAAGCAAAATCTCATCTTTTGGAGGGCTAGTTTTTACTGTTGGGTTTACATTTTTCATGGACATATCTGTACAGAGCGCTATAAATTCAAGCGTGTCTAGCATTTTGGGGGAAAGTAACTAAGATGTTCTTGTCCCGTGCAGCTACTATAATGGTACTTGCAAGCAGATGGGTATAGAAATTTGCACTATATTGGATATTGGTCGTGATTCTTGCATTTATAAATGTATGAGGCATATGAAAGAGAATTCTTATTTTCAGCTATTGAAAAATGCGATGGAAAACGCATATTCGCCCTATTCAAGATATAGAGTCGGTGCCGTTGTGCTCAGCCAATCAGGCCAGATGTATGCTGGTGCAAATGTGGAGAATGCAGCATATCCGCAGGGTTGGTGTGCCGAAGCTAGTGCCTTGGCCGCAATGATTATGGGAGGAGAAACAAAGCTTACAGAGATCGCGGTAATGGCGGAAGGGGATCAAATTTGTACACCGTGTGGGGGGTGCAGACAAAAATTAAAAGAGTTTGCGCTTCCAGGCACTCATGTTCTTTGCTATTCCCCCGACGAACTTCGCATGACGATTCTTCTTGACGAACTTCTTCCTCATAGTTTTGGCGCAAGCTATCTTCCCTAATGGATTATCAGAAATCTGCTGATTATATTCGGTCGTTGGCCGGTTACACTCCTCCGAAGGTTGGTCTAATCTTGGGGAGCGGCTTGGGGGCTTTGGCTGAATCAATTAGCTCGTCGATCAAGGTGAGCTATAACGAGCTTCCTGGGTTTTCAGAACCTACCGTTAGCGGACATGATGGCCAGTTAATATTGGGAACATGGTCGGGAGTCAATATTGCTTGTCTTCAGGGGCGATCTCATCTTTATGAGGGGCATCATATCCAGCGGTTAACAGTACCCATCCGAGCTCTAAAAAGTGTCGGCTGTAAGGTGTTAGTATTAACGTGCGCTGCTGGAAGTCTTAGGGAAGAAATGCGACCTGGAGATCTGATGCTGGTTACTGATCACATTAATTGGCCAGGTTTAAGCCCATTGATCGGGCCTAATGATGATGGTATCGGGCCACGATTTCTAGATGTAAGTCATGCATATGATCCAACACTCCGAGAGTTTGCAAGGCAAACTGCTGAGAATGTTGGAGTAATCTTGCATGAGGGAGTATATATTTGGTGTTTAGGCCCCAACTTTGAAACACCCGCGGAAATCCGGGCGTTTCGGCAGATTGGCGCTGACGCAGTTGGAATGTCGATAGTGCCTGAGTGTTTGACTGCAGTTCATTGCGGATTAAAAGTTTTAGCGATATCAGTCGTGACCAATTTAGCGGCTGGATTACAATCGGATGTTTCGCACGCAGAGACACTGGCAATTGGGAAAGAGGCTATTCCTAAAATTAAGCTTTTGCTTGATCGATTCATGCAACTTTTGGGTGAGAATCTGCAGTGATGAAGATCGAGGATATAAAAGAGGCTAAAGAACTGGTTTTGCCAAACAGAAATCCGGGAATTGCTCTAGACCTTAGTTGGTTGACACATCAGAGGGTAAATCGTACAGCTACGGAGAGACGAATAAATGATCTGGCTGGCCGTCGGACGGTCAAGAAGCAATGGCAGGCCGCTTGGTTGCTTCGCGCTCTCACTTGTATTGATTTGACTACATTGGATGGAGGAGATACGAGCACCAATGTGACACGCCTTTGTGCGAAAGCAAGATTTCCTTTGCGTGCAGATCTAGTAGCAGCATTGGGCATGAGTTCACATAGTGTAGCCTCAGTATGTGTTTACCCATCGTTAGTTGAGATAGCTTGTTCGTCACTGGATGGAAGTGGAATTCCGGTTGCTTCAGTGGCTGCGGGGTTCCCTGATGGGTTAACAAAACTTGATCATAGATTAGGTGAAGTAGTGGAGGCGAAGACTTCTGGAGCTGCTGAGATTGATATTGTGATTGGTCGCCACTGGGTGCTGTCCGCTGATTGGTACGGCTTGTATCAGGAGGTGCAGGCGTTTCGTCAGGCAGCTGGACATACTAAGCTAAAGGTAATTCTTGGCACCGGGAATCTTGGCAATTTAACAAATGTTAGCAAGGCTAGTCTCGTAGCAATGATGGCCGGTGCTGATTTTATTAAGACATCTACTGGAAAGGAGGCCATTAACGCCACACTGCCAGTTTCTTTGGTTATGCTTAGAGCAATTAGGCATTATTATGAACAGACAGGATTTCCTGTTGGATTTAAGGCGGCTGGAGGGATTCGTAGGGCGAAAGATGCACTAATGTACCTGATGTTGGTCCATGAAGAGCTGGGCAAAGATTGGCTCTCAAAAAAATATTTTAGAATTGGGGCATCTGGTCTGTTAATAGATCTTTCTCGCCAGCTTGAACATTGCATAACCGGTCGCTACTCAAGTGACCGTCGCCATCCTATGGGCTGATGACTGATATAGAAAAGATATTCGACGAGATGGGGTATGGACCAGCGCTAGAGGACGCTAGTTCCGCACATGATTGGTTACGCCAGCATGACAACGCCTTTGGTCATTGGATAGCGGATAAATGGACTCCTCCCTGCAGGGACTTCAAATCGATAAATCCAGCAGATGGTTCTGTGCTAGCAGAGCTTAGCCAAGGTACTAAAGACGATATAGATAGTGCGATCCGAGCGGCTGGTTCAGCGCTATCAGGCTGGCAATCACTCTCTGGATATCAACGAGGTCAGTATTTGTACGCAATAGCTCGTCAGATACAGAAAAATTCCCGTCTTTTTGCGGTGCTTGAGACCATAGATAATGGCAAGCCGATTCGAGAAACTCGCGATATTGATGTTCCGCTCGCAGCAAGGCATTTTTACCACCATGCTGGTTGGGCGCCGTTGGTTGAGCAGGAATTGTCAGATAGTCAGCCGGTTGGTGTTGTTGGACAGATCATTCCATGGAACTTTCCATTATTAATGCTTGCATGGAAAGTAGCTCCCGCTCTTGCTGCAGGAAACACAGTGGTCTTGAAGCCTGCCGAATATACTAGTCTCACTGCACTCCTATTTGCGGAGTTATCTCATCAATGCGGTTTGCCTAAAGGTGTTTTGAACATTGTTACAGGAGATGGTGTAACTGGTCGTCTTCTCGTAGAGCATAGAGCAATAGATAAACTAGCATTTACAGGGTCCACCGAGGTGGGACGAGAAATTCGCAAGGCAACCGCAGGCAGTGGAAAAGCGCTTACGCTCGAACTAGGCGGCAAGTCACCTTTTATAGTTTTTTCGGATGCTGATATGGATAGTGCTATCGAAGGTGTGGTTGATGGTATTTGGTTCAATCAAGGAGAAGTATGCTGCGCTGGTTCTAGATTACTTGTACAAGAATCAGTTGCAGCCGAATTCGAGTCGAGCATCAAGCGTCGGATGGAAACTCTCCGAGTTGGTTCGCCGCTTGATAAGGCGATTGATATGGGAGCCTTGGTTGACCCGATTCAGCTCAGACGTATTCAGCGTTATGTTGAGATCGGCAAGATAGAAGGTGGCATTTGTTGGCAGAGTAAAGCTTCCCTGCCAAATGAAGGATGCTTTTTTCCACCGACCCTTTTCACTGGTGTTTATCCATCCCATACCCTGGCTCGTGAAGAGGTTTTTGGCCCGGTGCTTGTACTCATGACTTTCCGTACCCATGAGGAGGCTATCTCCTTAGCGAATAATAGTCGCTATGGTTTAGCTGCTAGTATCTGGAGCGAAAACATTAACCTTGCTTTGGATGTGGCAAGCCAACTAAAGGCTGGAGTAGTTTGGATAAATTCAACTAATCAGTTTGACGCGGGTAGTGGATTTGGTGGTTATAGAGAATCTGGTTTTGGGAGAGAGGGCGGTATAGAAGGGTTATGGGCATATCGACGAGCGAGAGAAGATTTACTGCCTGATGAAGGGTTAGCCCCACATTTATCGGAGAAAATCCATTATCCGAAAGGCTCGGAAACTCTAGACCGGACTCGTAAGATGTATATTGGAGGAAAACAGGTTAGACCGGATGGGGGTTATTCACGTGCCGTTGTCGGTCATAGTGGCGAGCTCTTAGGGGAAGTTGGTGAGGGTAATCGAAAAGATATCCGTAACTCGGTTGAGGCAGCCAAGGCCGCGGGTGGATGGAGCAAGATTGGCGCTCATGGAAGGGCTCAAGTTCTTTATTTTCTAGCGGAAAATCTCGAAGCTCGCTCGGAAGAGTTTGCGATGTGCTTAGCAAATACGACAGGAGTAAGCGGAAAGCAGGAAGTGCAAAGCAGTGTAAAGCGTTTATTTTCTTATGCGAGTTGGTGTGACAAATTTGAAGGTATAGTGCATCAGGCCCCAGCGGGTCAAATCGTCATCGCTTTGCCTGAACCAATAGGTGTTTTTGGCATAATTTGTCCTGAAGAATCACCGCTTCTCGCTATGGTATCTTTATTGTCTCCTGTAATAGCAATGGGAAACACGGCTGTGCTGGTGCCTTCCGAAGTTTGCCCATTGGTTGCAACAGAATTTTATCAGGTACTCGCAACTTCAGATGTGCCCGCTGGTGTTGTTAATATTATTACAGGTTCAAAGTCAATTCTTGCTCCTGTTTTAGCAGAGCATGATGATGTTGATGCTATTTGGTGTGCGGAGCATGCTGAAATCGGACAAGTGATTGAAAACCTTTCTACTGGCAATTTGAAACAAACTTGGATAACCCAAGGTTCGAGAAACTGGGCTGACTCAAAAATTGGGGAAGGTCGAGAGTTTCTACGTCGGGCTACTCAGGTTAAGAATCTTTGGGTGCCATATGGCGAATGAGAGGTTTTTCCCACAAGAGATAATTCGTCGTAAACGTGATGGAAAATCACTGACTGATAGTGAGATTGGTGCTATTGTGTCAGCAATTACAGATGAGTCGATGGTTGATAGTCAGATTGCTGCGTTTGCGATGGCAGTGTTATTTCAAGGCATGAATCCTCGAGAATGTTCTAGCTTTTCGTTGGCAATGAGGGATTCTGGAAATGTTCTAAATTGGAATCGGGCACATCTTCATGGGCCTGTTATTGATAAGCATTCGAGTGGTGGAGTAGGTGATTGTGTGAGTTTGATGCTAGCGCCGATGTTGGCTGCTTGCGGTGCTCACGTACCTATGATTTCTGGAAGAGGTTTGGGCCATAGTGGCGGTACATTAGACAAGCTTTCGAGTATTCCAGGATACTGTAGTGGGATAGAAACAGAGAGGTTTCAAGCCATTGTCGAGAATGTTGGTTGTGCCATAGTAGGGCAAAGCAAATCGCTTGCACCAGCTGATGGTCGGATGTATGCCGTTCGAGATATTTCAGCGACGGTAGAGTCAGTGCCTTTAATCACCGCCTCAATTTTGTCAAAAAAACTGGCAGCAGGCATTGATGCTTTAGTAATGGACGTAAAAACTGGAAATGGTGCATTTGCTGCAACAAATGAGATGGCAGTCGATCTGGCCAACAGTATCGTTAGCGTCGCTTCCGTAGCCGGTGTTTCGGCAGTGTCGCTAGTGACAGATATGGATGAACCCCTTGCGCCCTGCGCTGGTAATGCATTAGAGATTCTTGAAGTCGTTGATTATCTCGTGGGTGAGCGCCGCGACCCGCGCTTGCACGCGGTAGTTTTGGCGCTGGGTTCAGAGCTCTTAGTATTGTCCGGTATAGTGCCAGGCAAGCAAGATGCAATAAATAAACTTGAACAAATTCTTGCAGATGGTTCAGCAGTGGAGAGATTCTCCGAGATGATTGCGTCATTAGGTGGACCTAATGATCTTATAGAAAGACCGGCTAGGTATTTGGACAAAGCACCCGTAATGTTGCCTGTTTTAGCTAAAGAAGAGGGTATTGTTTCGGCTATTGATGCGAGAGAATTAGGCATGGTTGTTGTTGCTTTAGGTGGAGGTAGAGTAGTCACAAATGATGATATCGACACATCTGTCGGACTAACGAACTTAGTTCGTATTGGTGATGAAGTGGTTTCTGGCAAGGAGGTTGCTGTTATACATGCAAGGACCAAATCTGATGCTGAGGCAGCAAGCGACAAAGTACTGGAATCGCTCATGATTGGATCGAAGATTCCGGAATCGGCGAAGCTTATTCGAGGCATCTATAGAGGTGCTACATGACCCGAGCTCTTGTACTAATGCTGGATTCCCTGGGCATTGGAGCAAGCATTGATGCTGATCGGTTCGGCGATGTAGGGGCAGATACATTTGGACACATCGTGGAGTTTGCGGCCTCTGGTAGGGCCGATCAACAGGGTGTTAGGTCGGGAGGCCTAACTATTCCAAATCTTTTAGCTTTGGGTCTTTCACATGCCTCAAACGCGAGCACGGGCAAGTGGCCAGTGAACCTCCCGAAGATCGAACCTGTTGGCAGTTGGGGTTACGCTGTGGAGAAAAGTGCGGGCAAAGATACACCGAGTGGACATTGGGAGATGGCTGGTGTGCCTGTAGAATCTGAGTGGGGTTATTTCTTCAAACAAGAGCCTTGTTTCCCTAATTCGTTGATCAGTGAGTTAACTGATCAGGCGCATCTTCCCGGAATACTTGGAAATAGGCATGCTTCAGGCATCGAGATTATCAAAGAGCTCGGTGCCGAGCACATGGCGACCGGGAAGCCAATCGTATACACCTCTGCTGATAGCGTATTTCAGATAGCAGCACATGAGGAGTCTTTTGGCCTGAGTCGCCTCTATGATACTTGCGATATTGCACGACGCTTAGTAGATGAGTACCGAATTGGGCGTGTAATTGCACGCCCTTTTGATGGTGGTCAGAGCGCCACATTCAACCGCACTGCTAATCGCAGAGATTACACTACACCACCACCCCATCCTACACTACTGGATCATCTTGTTGCGTCGGATCGTGAAGTCATATCTATTGGTAAAGTAGGTGATATTTTCGCAAATAGGGGAGTGACAAGAAAAATAAAAGCAAACGGCAATGATGAGTTATTTGATGCGACAGTTAAAACTTTTGCAAATGCTCCAAACGGCTCACTTGTGTTTACTAATTTTGTAGATTTCGACATGCTGTATGGACATCGACGTAACGTTGTGGGTTATGCGAATGCTCTTGAGCGATTTGACCTCCAATTACCAGAACTAATCTCGTTGCTTGGTGAGGGTGACCTCGTTATCGTAACGGCGGATCATGGTTGTGATCCGACTTGGCCTGGGCATGATCACACTCGAGAGCACGTACCAGTGTTGGCTTTTGGGCCCAATGTTATTCCCGGCTCTCTTGGGCAAAGGGAAACATTTGCAGATATTGGACAAACTCTAGCTGAGCATCTTGAGGTAGGTCGTTTGTCAAACGGAACTTCTTTTTATTCTAGTCTTATGAGTGTCAGATAATACTGCGAGTACGATAGTTAAGAATATTAGGATATGTTACGCGGGATCGTGTTTCTACATTTGTTGACATCTATTTGGTTGGATATGATTCACGAAATACTTCTTCGTAACGCTTCCTTAGTTCTTCATTTTCGTAGCGATGATTTTGAGTCCCATGATGTTCGACATTTAGGGTTCCAAGGAGAGAGGCAAGCTTCCCAGACTGGTCCCAGCTCCAATCTTGTTGAAGTCCATACAGTATTCCAGCTCGATACGCATCTCCACATCCAGTAGGATCGAGAGTCTGAGATGCTTTTGCTGGCGGAATGATCAGTTCGCTTCCATCGTAATATATCGTTGACCCATTTGCTCCATGAGTTACGATCAAGGCTTCCAGGTTTGACGCGTGTTGCTGCACCGAGACTCCAGTAATATCCAGGAGTAAGTTTGACTCATAGCTGTTGACGATTAACCAGGTTGCCTGGTCGATAAAATTTAGTAGCTCAGTTTTAGAGAAGAGGGGAAGATTCTGCCCAGGGTCAAATATGAAAGGTACATTTAAGGCGCTTAAGTCAGTAGCGTGTTGAATCATAGCTTGTCTGCCATCAGGCGCTACTATGGCGAGTGATACATTTTGTACTTCAGCTACATGATTTGTATGTGCTTCACCCATAGCGCCGGGGTGAAATGATGTAAGCTGATTGTTATCAAGATCTGTTGTGATAACACATTGTGCAGTAAAGAGCCTTGGTATTTCGCGAACAAAGGTATCGATAATGCCACATTGTTGAAGCCAGTCACGATATTCTCTAAAGTCATGACCCACTGTTCCCATAAGGAAGGGCTCGCCTCCAAGAAGTTTCAAGTTATAGGCGATATTGCCTCCAGCTCCTCCAAATTCTCGTCGCATTTCGGGGCTCACAAAGCACACGCTAATGTCATGAATCTGATCCGCAATAATATAATCCTTGAAACGCTCAGGAAACTTCATAGTGGTATCGAAAGCTATTGAGCCGCAAATTAGAGTAGACATAGTAACCGTGTCTCAGGCTGAGAGTAATCTTGTGCTGGATTTACAGGTAAAGACCGTCAAGTGCACTCTTTGCATTTTCCGTACAGATAAAGTGAGTGATCATGAATAACGAAGCCAGCTTGGCTAGCTGCGTCGAGCTGCCTTTTTTCTATATCGGAATCAACAAATTCAACAACTTGTCCGCATTCAACACAAACCATATGGTCATGGTGGGCGGCATTATTGAGTTCAAATATAGCCGGCCCACCTTCGAAATTATGACGTATAACTAGCCCAGCTGATTCAAATTGCCCCAATACTCTATAGACGGTAGCTAGTCCTATCTGTTCTCCTAGGTCAACCAATTTCTTATAGATATTGTCAGCACCCAGATGACGGGCCGGACTATTTTCTAGGATTTCTAGAATTTTGAGTCGAGGTTGCGTGGTGCGTAGTCCCGCGCGCTTAAGATCAGTTTTTTCAGACATGATATCTATTTCCAGAATTTCCCCAGAGTTTAGAGTATAGACTACAGCTGCCTAATGCCGCGACAAATTAGATCTCGCTATGTCTGGGAGATCACCAGCTAGACCAGCAGCTTTTCGTACTAAAGCTCTTTTAATCGGTATAACTTGGTTTGTAAAATCAAGTCCGAATCCACGGATATTGACTACAAGTCGACTATTGTTGCCAAATAGTCTATAGAGTCCATTTAGTGTTCTGAGTGTTATGCCATTGTCAGCTTGCCGTCGTCGCTGATATCGGTGCAGTATCATAGGATCTCCAAGATCATTTGTTTTTTCTCTGCTATCGATCAGCATTTCGGCCAGCATTGCCGCATCTAGCATGCCTTGATTAGCACCAAGTCCTGCGAGGGGATGAATAGTATGTGCCGCATCGCCTATAAGCACTATTCGATTATCGAAATATCGTTTTGCATGGCCATAGGTTAGTGTAAATTCTTGCCGAGGTGTAACAGATTTGATAGTACCCAGCCTTTGCTCGGAACTTTGTTCAAGATGCCCAATAAACGCTTCGTCTGAGAGGTTATTTAAGTCTTTTGCAAGTTGTGAATTAGCAGACCAAACAATTGAACAGCGACCATCACTTAGAGGTAATAGGGCTAGTGGCCCTTTGGAAAGAAATCGTTGATAAGCCAACTGCTCGTGAGATTTCTCAGTTGCGACATGTGCAGTTATGGCTATTTGCTCGTATTCATGATGAATAAAATCTATATCAGTAAAATCTCGTACCTTAGAAGCCGCTCCATCAGCACCGACAAGCAGACTTGCTTGTAGCGAATGACCTGAACTGGTTGTAACGACGACTTTCTCACTTGTAAAACTTAATCTTTCTATTTTTGTGCTGAAATAAACTTGAGCATTGTTCCGTTTCTCTAATAATCCATGCAGAGTAGTAGCAATTACACTATTTTCAATAACATGACCTAATCGAATCAAACCATTGTCAGTGGCGTGGAAACAAATCTTCCCCTTGCTTCTCTCATCCCACGCTTCGATACCTACGAATGGTGATACTCGCTTTTCACAAATTTCTGGCCATGCTCCGAGAGCCATAAAAATATTTTGAGATGCTAAATTAATCGCACTGACGCGAGAGTCGTAACTCGCTATATCCCAAGTTGGTGCAGGTTTGGAGTCGAAAATGCTTACAGTCATCCCAGCATTTGCAAGAGCGGTTGCGAGGCTAGCACCCGCTAGCCCAGCTCCCACAATAACTACATCGACATTTTCTATATCTCTACTGGTCAATTGCCTTCACTCCCTTTTAGCCAGAGGAATTCCTTGGGCAAGCCTGGGAAGTTCTCCATACAATCCTGCGGTTCTTTCTAATAGCATCTTCTTCACTGGAGTACTTGACTCAATAGCTGCTAATCCAAGTTTTCGGAATTGACTTATGACTGGCATCGATGTGCCAAATACTTTTACTAAGCCGTCGGTAAATCTAAGCACTCGATTAGTTTGGCGGCGTCTTGAATTGATATACTTACTAACTAATGATGCTTGACCTATATCCTGTCCTGTCTCTATAGCGTGCGCAATAATATCGGCAAGTTCTGCTACGTCTCTAAGGCCAAGATTAAATCCTTGACCCGCAATTGGATGCACTTCATGCGCAGCATTTCCAATTAAGACGGTTCGGTTAGCGTGTGGTGGGTATACTGATGCCCAACGCAGCTGGTAAACACTTCTTTTCCCTATTGCTTCTAAAGTACCCGCTCGGGTGCCAACATCTTTTTGTAACTCAGAGAGGACATTGATGTCTGTAGATGATTTCAAATGGTTTGCTCGAGCATTTGACATTGTCCATGCTACAGCAAACCGGTTCTCATGCGTCGGTAGTAATGCTATCGGACCCTGCTGAGCAAAATGTTCATGGGCTACTCCGCCATGGTCTCTATTGCTAGCGACCGTTGTAACAAGGGCGCTTTGCGAGTAATATTTCTCTTTCTTTTTGCTGCCAAGCATTGCTGAAAGTGTCGATCTACCACCATCCGCGATTACCAAGAGGCGACCCGATAACTGTTCTGAATAATCTTTGCATTTGAGAGTTACATGATCCGATTTGATGTTTACACTTTCAGCCTCCAATGGCGATAGATATCGTACAGAGGGCTCTCTTTTTAACGCGCTAATAAGTACTTCACCGATCACTCTTGTTGGAATAACATATCCCAGAGCTTCTAGTCCAATAAGAGATGAATCGAGCTGAACAACACGATTTCCTATTTCTTCTGACACCTCAATACTCCGAATAGGATAGGCCTCACGAGCAATATTGGTCCATTGGGAAATAGCTTGTAGTACTTGTTGTGAACCCCATGTGATCGCTAATGTGCGTTCGTCGAAGCTTGGTTGTTCACTTTGATATAGTGGTATAGCTTCGATGACTGTTATTTTTATGTTAAGTGGTAAGAGCGCGCAGGCTAAGCTAGCACCCGCGAGTCCTCCACCCACAATCAACACATCAACGTGGTCTACCATAATTTATAGTGGTTCTCTCATCATTGACTCGACATCATTAGGCTCTTTAGGTACATCATTTGTCATAATTTTTTGGCCTAGCTTTGTTACCAAAACATCATCCTCAATGCGTATACCGATGTTATGCCATCTGGAGTCAACATCGTCGGCTGCAGTAATGTATAGACCCGGTTCAATTGTTAGTACCATGCCGGGTTCTAGCTGGCGCCATTGTCCGCTAATTTTGTAGTCACCAACATCATGGACATCAAGTCCAAGCCAATGTCCTGTTCGATGCATATAAAATCTTCTATATTCTTCCCTTTCTATAAGAGCGTCCATATTACCTGATAGAAGTCCCAATTCTAATAGACCTTCCGTCAAAACTCGGACCGCTGATTCGTGTGGTTGGTTCCAATTATTGCCAGGTTTTACTTCTGCTATAGCAGCTTTTTGTGCCATGAGTACGATCTCATAGAGAGCAAGTTGTTCCCCGGTATATTTTCCATTAATTGGAAACGTTCGTGTGATATCTGAAGCATAACAATCAATTTCAGCTCCTGCGTCAATTAGTAGTAAGTCTCCATCTTGCAGAACGTCCGTGTTATTAGTGTAATGAAGTACACAAGCATTCTTACCACCCGCAACGATAGAAGGATAAGCGGTCGAATAGGACCCTTGACGTTTAAATTCATATTCGACTTCACTTGCGATCTCGAACTCATATTTGTTGGGGCAACAAGCACGCATTGCTCGTCGATGTCCAGCCGAGGAAACCGTGGCAGCAATTTCCATTAGCTTTATCTCTTCATGGCGTTTTATTAGCCGCAATTCGTGAAGTATATGTGCTACATCTATTAATTCACCGGGCGCGTTGATTCCCGAACGCTTTTTCCCTCTGATCTCATTTATCCATTGAAGCATTTTGTTGTCGAATTCGAGATAGCGACCCATATTGCAGTAGATTCGATCACGATCCTCTAGTAGTTGTGGCAAAATATCCCCTATATCATCGATTGGAAACGCGTCGTCAGCACCATAATCTTCCACAGCTCCAATCAGACCACATCTTGAGCCATTCCATGCTTCTTTTTCATGGTCTCGCTCTCGACAGAACAGAATAAATTCACCCTGTGCTCGCCCTGGGATGAGGACAGCTACGGCTGACGGTTCGGGGAAATGTGTAAGGTAGTAAAAATCGCTATCTGGTCTGAATGGATAGAGCACATCCCCATTTCTTATACTTTCCGGTGCCGTGGGAAAAACGGCTACACCGCCACCCATTAATTCCATTAGCTCGGAGCGACGAGCAACATAGTCAGCAAGCTTAAAGTCTCTCATAATCAGCCCCCCATTAATCTTGTGGACGGTTGTTACTGTTTAGTCGGAGTGCCTAATGTTATTCTCGGCGATCGACGAATTTTCCTATTTTATAGAGATATTCGCATTGTTTCGGACAAATCATTGCAAATTCTGGATCATCTATTTGGACTTGATCAAGACTCAAATAATATGCTGCACATTACAAAAAAATAGCCAGATTTCACAATCTAGCACCGAAATAGTATATGTGGAGCTACAAATTATATGGTTGAATAAATTGAGCGGCTCCAGTCATGATATACAGATTATAGCAATGACTTGGTTTTCTTCGTTGACCGAATCGAACGATCGCCCTATGATTTCCCCTAATGATGATATATCTACTGAGTATTAGCATCGATCTAGTCCTATGACCGATAAAATATCCGAAAATAAGAGTCTCGACGATGAGCTAAAACGCCTTTCTAACCAGGCGGATGAGCTAATTAGGGCTCTCAAGCGATTACAAGCAGATAATCATCATTTGCGCATACAGCAAGATCAAATTTCCGCGGAGAAATCAGAGTTGCAGGACAGAAACCGACAAGCGAAACAGCGAATTGACTTAATTGTGGAGCGATTGCGGACACTTGAGCCAGAGTAGTGATATAGTGACTGCAACGACCGTGGCGAGATAATTGTGGCTAAAGAAGAAGTAAAAGTTACCATTCTCGACCGTCAGTTTACCGTTAATTGCCATAAAGGCGAGCGGGATGCGTTGCTTGAAGCTGCTGCGTACCTAGATGCGAGGATACGCACCGTGCAGGAGCAAACCAAACTTGTCGGATTAGAGCGTTGCGCTATAGTTACAGCACTTAACATCACCAATGAGTTGTTGCAGCTTGGGCGTAGCGAAGAGACTATGGATTTAATCTCTGAAAAGATGCGGTCAATCGGTGATCGAATGCAAGATGTCATCGAGGACACTCGTTTGTGACATAGTAATTCGTTGATTGCGTGTATCTGAACCTAGTGACCTTCAATCTAGTACAATATCTATTGGCGCCACCTGCGGTGTGCGGGTGACCCTCTAATCCCTTAGAACCTAAAATTTAGATAGGGGATCATTTTGCAGGCACTGGTGTGCAGATCTGGGATTTTTTGCCAGGAAGCCTAAAGGTTCCGCAGTGGTCTCCACTTGAACCTTCTGGTTCAAGGTAAGTTGGGTTGCGCGGCATTAGCGGGTGGTAGCCAAAAAGTTGTGCAAGGCCTAACAGTTTTCGGTAAATATTTTTTGATAAGTTGGTGGAAAGAATATTGCGAGACAGAAACAAAAAAGAAATACGAAGTGAGATGCGCGCCCTGCGACGCAGCGTTACTCCGAGTGAACAGCATCTAGCTGCAATTTCCTTGAGTAGAAATATTCTGAAACTTCAGGTCTTCTCTGGAACTCGGAAAATCGGAGCTTATCTCGCCAGTGATGGTGAAATTGATCCACTATACATAATGATCGAATCAATAAATCGGGGAAAGAAATGTTATGTGCCGGTCCTAGCGCCTGGTCAAAAGCCTCGCATTCGGTTTGGTAGTTTTAGTATGAGATCTGAGATGTGTTTTAACCAATTTGGCATTCTCGAACCATTTGTAAGCCAACGTTCCTGCGTAGAACCATCCAAACTCGATCTAATTCTACTTCCCCTTGTTGCTTTTGATCTAACAGGTTGTCGAATTGGAATGGGAGGAGGATACTATGATGCATCTTTGGCAGCAGTCGCGTCGAGAAAATATTGGCACAAACCACGACTTTTAGGTTTGGCTCATGAATTCCAGAGAGTGGAAAAGCTGGCCGCTGACGAGTGGGATATCCCATTAGATGGAATAGTAACTAATAGAGGTTTCTATGAAGCAAAAAGCTGAGGATAGTGGTCATTAATTGCAATTAATATGAGACTTAGCTATATGGAATATGCTGCCTGTATTGATTATGAAGAAAATACTGCGCTGCCTTTTAGACAAGCTTTCTAGGATGGGCTGAAGAATTATGAAATACTGGCTAATGAAGAGTGAGCCTGACGTTTACTCAATAGAGCATCTCGCAGCAGAGATAAAGGGTACGGCATATTGGGATGGAATCCGAAATTATCAGGCGCGTAATTTTATCCGCGATGATATGAAAGTTGGCGATCTAGCTTTTTTTTATCATTCAAATTGTGCTGAGCCCGGTATAGTAGGAGTTATGGAGATTGCCAGTGCTGCATACCCAGATTACACTGCATTCGACCCCAAGGAAAAATATTTCGATTCGAAGAGTGAAAAAACTAACCCAAGGTGGTTTATGGTGGATGTCAAGTTACGCAGGAAATTTCGTATCTCCTTATCCTTAAAGGATATTCGCCTTGAAAAAAAATTAAGCAAAATGAAGTTGGTGCAGCCAGGCAATAGGCTGTCAATATCACCCGTAACTAAAATTGAGTGGGATCACATTATGGCCATGGTAGACGGCGACTAGCTTGTTCTAAGTGAATATCAACTAATAAAATTATTCAATATTTATTTCTTCATTATTATTAAAGCGTCATGGTTAGTATGGATAATATAAAGGGAGGCAAACACATGGTGACAATGATGACTTCTTTAGGGGCTATCAATTTAGAGCTTGATGTCAACCAAGCACCTATAACAGTAATAAACTTTCTCACTTATGTGGAAAGTGGTTTTTATGATGGGACATTATTTCATCGGGTTATACCAGGATTCATGATCCAGGGTGGAGGTATGTCACCAGGATTAATTGAAAAAAAGACAGCTAAGACCATCAATAATGAAGCCGACAATGGACTCAAGAATGAGCGGGGAACGATTGCGATGGCTAGGACTCAAGACCCCCACTCTGCTTCCGCACAATTCTTTATCAATCTAAAAGATAATCATTTTCTTGATCATACTGAAAAATCAGTCGCTGGTTGGGGATATGCTGTGTTTGGCCGGGTTATTCTAGGTATGGATGTAGTAGATCAAATTGCACTTGTTGAGACATCGCAATCGGGGCGGCATGGCGATGTACCCGTCAATGATGTGCTGGTGGAGCGTGTCGAAGTGGGACAGTAAGCTTACCCCCTGATCGTGGACCACTGTTTAGATGATATCGTTGCAGAGTAAGGCTAATTTAAGAATTGTAGTCTCATTTTATGACTGATTGGGTAACCTGGTCTAATTTGCTAGGACGACTGGCATACCCGTCTACATTCATATTGTTATTGGTGTTGCTTGCTTTTATCTCGCTTCTTTTGAGGCGTACCAAAGTGGCTGGTTCTGCTTTGTTTGTGGCACTTGGTTTGGTTTTTTTATGTTCTTCGCCAATAATATCAGAATTATATAGTAGCCATGAAAGGACATATTTGCCTATACCCATCCACAAATATCCGACAGCTGAAGCAATTGTCATACTTGCCGGTGATGTAGGTATTCCCGTTAGTCCGCGCATGGAGAGCGAGGTTCAGGGAAACCGGTCGATCCACGCGCTAAGACTATATCGTGCTGGAAAGGCCCCTCTAATCATCATTTCCGGAGGAAATGTTTTCTCTCAAGATAGTTTAAAGCCTGAAGCAGCTTATACTGCAGAGCTTCTACAGGATTGGGGTATTCCTCCAAGTGTAATAATTTTTGAGGGGAATAGTCGTAACACAAGAGAAAATGCGTTGGAGACTGCTAAATTGCTTAATAACAGGGGTTTAAAGCGGATATTGTTGGTAACGACCGCTTTTCATATGCCTCGTGCTATTGGCGCATTTAGAGCAGTCGGGATTGATGCAGTTCCTGCGCCTTCAAGTATAAGTGCTGAATTGCAGGAACCGACAATTTTGCACTGGATTCCATCGCTAGACGGTCTTGGAAGAGTGCAACGGCTTATGCACGAAAAGATAGGTATATTCGTTTATCGCATTCGGGGTTGGGTGAGTACGTAATGTGGGATCAACGGTAATGACTGACATAATTCTTGATAGTGATATAGCTGCTATTGCCGCAATACAAGGTCCGTCGAGCTTAGCAATTCGCGAATGGCTTGAGGAGCGGTATAGATTGGGATACCGTAATTGGATATATGTATCGCAACAGTCTGAAATTCTCAAGCAGATAGTAGCTGATCTTGATCGGCGGAAAATTACAAATAGTAGAAAAGTTGCAAGAGAAGCTCTCCACTCTTTATTGCAGTGCTGCATGTGGTTGTCCTCACTCTCAGAAGATGCAATGATGTTGGAAGATTCAGATCCTGTAGCAGCTGGCCTAAATAAGGCTGCTAAGCGTGTTGGTGAAAGTACCGTTATTGCAACCAAAATGGAAGACCGACTTAGTAGAGGCTTGCCATTTGCAACTATAGAATCATTGATGGATGTTCCAATAGAGCAAAGAGAAATTCGTATGGTGGATCTAGGATGCCAACAGGATAGGATACGAGCCGGGCTTGAACGTAAATTACATAGTATTTTGCATCATCGCGAGTTCATACAGGGGCCTGAAATTCGTCTATTGGAACAGCGTCTTGCAAACTACGTCGGAGTAGACGAATGTATTGCAGTTTCTAGTGGTACCGATGCACTGTTGATAGCGCTTATGGCTCTGGGTATCGGTCCCGGTGATGAGATATTAACAACGCCATTTTCATTTATCGCGACAGCGGAAGTGATTCATTTGGTTGGCGCGACGCCCGTCTATATTGATGTAGATCCGCGTACCGGCAATTTAGATGCGACAAGATTGGAAGCTGCTATTAAACAGACTACCCGTTTGATATTACCGGTAAGTCTCTATGGGCAGTGTGCTGATATGACAGAAGTTATGCTAGTCGCGGATCGACACCATCTCCCAGTTATCGAAGATGCAGCTCAAAGTTTTGGCGCGACTCACTACAATAGAAGGTCATGCGGACTGAGTACGATAGGATGTACTAGCTTCTTTCCCTCTAAACCTCTAGGAGCTTATGGTGATGCGGGTGCAATCTTTACAGAAGATCAAGCGCTTGCCAAGACGATGCGCGAGATACGTAGTCATGGGCAAAGTAGCCGATACCATCATTTGCGACTCGGAATAAACGGGCGGATGGATTCGATACAAGCTGCCGTGCTGCTAGAGAAGCTATCCATTATCGATGATGAATTAGATCGACGTCAAAACATCGCTGATCGATATAACGACAGTCTAGACGATTTAGCAAGTCAGACTGATTTGCTGTTGCCATATATTTGTGATGGAAATCGTTCCGCGTGGGCGCAGTACACTATACAAATACCAGGACGAGATGTTTTAGTAAAGATGTTCTCAGAAGCAGGAATTCCAAGCGCGGTTCATTATCCAAACGCTATCTTTCAACAACCCGCGTTTTTGCGTGATATTAATGACTGTCCAAAGAGTATAGAGCTCGCGAACAAAGTGATGAGTATACCTATGCATCCTTATCTTTCGGCAGACATGCAGCAGAGGGTTGTAGAATGCTTATATTCGTCAATTAATTAGCACTCCAAACTACTCAAAATATTTAGGTTAGCGATTTATGTCTACTACTGACAAAACTTCTTTGCAGATAGGAATTATCGGTCTAGGTTACGTAGGAATTCAATTAGCGATAGCGTTTGGAAAGAATTACGACGTTATTGGTTTTGACTCAAGTGAATTCAAGATTAGTAGCTATAGGACTGGTATTGATCCAGCCGGTCAAGTATCTAGAAGCCAGTTTAAGAGTGCAGTTCGTTTGAATTTTACCTCGTCAAAGGATGATCTTTCTGGAAGTAGCATATTTATTGTGGCAGTTCCAACTCCCGTTGACCAAGATAATCATCCTGATTTCAGTGCACTTATTGAGGCAAGTAGAACTGTTGGCGCCGTAATGAATAAGGAATCAATAGTGATCTATGAATCAACTGTTTACCCTGGTGCAACAGAAGAAATATGCGTGCCCGTCTTAGAAGAAGCTTCAGAATTGTTATGGAAAAAAGATTTTCATATAGGTTATTCTCCCGAAAGGATTAATCCGGGCGATAGTGAACATACCCTGCAGTCGATAACTAAAGTCGTTTCTGCGGACAATGATTCTACACTTGAAGTAGTCGCAGACCTATATCGTTCAATTGTATCCGCGGGCGTACATAAGGCATCTTCTATTGCAATAGCCGAAGCGGCAAAAGTGATTGAGAATACTCAGCGTGATCTAAATATCGCCTTGATTAACGAGCTTTCACTTATTTTTGATCGATTGGGGATTGATACTACTGAAGTACTAGAAGTAGCAGGGACAAAGTGGAACTTCGTACCTTTTAGGCCAGGGCTGGTTGGAGGACATTGTATTGGAGTTGATCCCTATTACTTGACCTATAAGGCAGAAATGATTGGTTATAAGCCCGAGGTAATTCTGGCAGGTAGGCGGATCAATGACAATATGGGTGCATTTGTCGCTGACAAGATTCGAGAACATGTCCATTCATTAGGTATCGAAAGATCTGATTGCGATATCAACGTGTTGGGTGTTACTTTCAAAGCGAATTGTCCTGATATAAGGAACTCTCAGGTATTTAAACTAATCGGGCATTTAGCTACGTACGGATTTTCTCTTAATATTACTGATGCTATGGCAGATACCGACGCAGTCTTGAACACCGAAGGCCTTGCACTAAAGTCAATAAGTGAACTAAAAGCTGCACCAGTGCTGGTTCTTGCGGTGGCTCATGATGAGTACATGATGAAGAAGCAGCATCTTATTGATACTCTAGTTTCAACACCAGGTGTTGTTATAGATATAACTAACCAACTACGCTCTTGCGAGTTCCCATCCCATACCCGTTATTGGAGTCTATAAAAGATGAGAGTTTTGGTTACTGGTGCTGCAGGCTTTATCGGCGCGTCCTTATCACATTTGCTGTTGGAGCGAGGGAATAGTGTCTTAGGTCTTGATAATATGAACTCCTACTATGAGGTAAGTCTTAAGAAGGCGCGCCTAAGTAGGATAGCCAATCAAAAGCATTTTCAATTTCAACAGTTAGATGTTTCGAATCGACCAGAGATAAGTAAATTATTTGAGAGAGAAGCATTTGATGTGGTAGTGCATCTAGCCGCCCAGGCTGGTGTTAGGTACTCGATAGAAGCGCCTCACCAATATATCGATAGCAATATAGTTGGTTTTGGGAACATCTTGGAAGGTTGTCGACATAATCATGTTGCACATTTGATCTATGCTTCATCAAGTTCAGTTTATGGAGCAAATACTGATCTACCTTTTAAGGAGTCGGATAGCGTGGATCATCCAATATCCTTATATGCTGCGACAAAAAAGGCAAATGAATTGATGGCGCATGCTTATTCTCATCTTTATAACCTTCCAACAACTGGGCTACGTTTTTTTACTGTGTATGGTCCATGGGGCCGGCCCGATATGGCGCTATTTAAGTTTACGCGAAACATTTTGGCTGGAGAGCCAATTTCGGTATATAACTATGGCCAAATGGTTCGAGACTTCACCTACATAGATGATGTGGTCGAAGGAATAGCTCGTGTCATGGATCGATCCCCAAATCATTCTCAGGAGATGCTAAGCAGTGGGGTGCCTTGGTGGATATACAATATTGGAAATAGCAGTCGCGTAGATCTAATGGATTATATAAGAAATCTAGAGCACGCTCTCGGGGTAGAAGCTACCGTAGAGCTATTGCCTATGCAAGATGGAGACGTCCAAGCAACAGAAGCTGACGTCACACAGCTTGAAAACGCATTTGACTACCGGCCTTCAGTGAACGTGGCTGATGGTGTTGCTAATTTTGTAGCTTGGTACAAAAGCTATTATAAGATAACCGTGCACTCTGAATAGGTGCAGTAAGTATCAGTAGTTACAAATCGTTCTTATGGTTCAGCAACATTAACTAGATAGCCTGCAGCTATATATTTACCGCTCGACCTACCTCTACAAGAATATTGATTTGAGCAAGGGCATTATCTAGCGCTTCAAAATCTTCCCCTGTCTTCTTTCTTTTTACGATTAAGTGTTGAAGCCCTTGGCGATCATATAGCCTGGTATCTACCCCATTACGAATCTGCGCAACAAAACCTTCTCCGGGAAGATCGAAGAGGCCTGTGAATCTTTCAATTTTGTTTAATTTATCTTTGGCCATTTAGTTTTGCAGAGGTATAGTAAAATTATCACTATTGGAGTATACCTAAGTGATTGAATAACGCCCAGGGTGTTGATTGGGTATAAGGAGAATTGAATGGGTATGGAAGCGCCACAGCAGGATATCCAAAAGGAAATGGCAGCAGAAGCCGCTTTGGACTTTGTTAGTGCTGGCGATGTGATTGGTATTGGCACAGGATCAACTACAAATTTCTTTATTGATTCTCTCGTGAAGATTAAGTCGAAGATAGATGCCGCAGTTGCTAGCTCCGAAGTAAGCGCAGAAAGATTGAGAGCCGTTGGTATTAGAGTTATAGATCTTAACCATGCCGGTGAATTACCGTTGTATGTTGATAGTGCAGACGAGGCCACTTCAAATGGCTATCTGATAAAAGGTGGAGGTGGAGCATTAACTAGAGAGAAAATCGTTGCCAGCGCATGTGGGAAGTTTGTATGTATTATTGATACGTCAAAGCTATGCGGTATTCTGGGTTCATTTCCTTTGCCAATAGAGGTAATACCAATGGCTCAGGGACTTGTTAGCCGTAGACTCGTTCAGATGGGCGGCACACCAGTAGTCCGAGAAAGATTTCAAACAGATAATGGCAATATTGTTATTGATGTCCGTAATCTCGATTTGACCGATCCTTTAAGAGTTGAGCAGGAGTTAAACTGCGTTGCAGGCGTAGTAGAAAATGGGATATTTGGGCGACAATCTGCTGACGTGCTGCTGGTTGGTGGGGATAATGATGTTAGGCAGCTCAACCTATAGTAGTCTTTGACTATACTTATTCTTGGTATTACTTTTGCATGTTGAAGTTGTCTTCGAGCAGGGGGCTATCACTAGCAAGTAATTTCTTTAGAGCGTAGAACGAAGCCATTTTTCGTGACTGAGTTGTTCTGTGATCTATTAGACCATAACCTGCCTGCTTTAGCTGCCACCAGTAAACCCGTTCAATCAGACCAGTTCGCCACGCAATCTTGTAGTAGTCAGTTAAATACTTTGCCTGGGTCGGCTCATCTACTGTTGATCTTGGATGCCCAGAATTGGGCGTGAATGGTTGTGTATCTAAAAGCGGCCAATTTGTTTCAGTTATCCATAGCCTTTTTCCACATTTATTGGAGATTGATAGAAGACTAGCGATGAGTCGAATCTTATTCTCTAAGTTGAAAACTCCGAATTGATAGTTTGAAGGTGCTCCCCTACGATTGACGTACAACAATGAACTGCAGACATCGAGCCTATATGGATGAAAGTTCAAAAGCGTCCTTAGCGTCGCCAAAGGTTCAAAATCTATCACTGAGGAGCCAGCAAGGATAACTTCGGGAAATTGCTCCCTGAGATCTATCACCATATCCAGTAGGTTTAAATAGTCTTGTACATGGCGACATCCCCATTTTGACCGGTTGATAGCATTACCTAGCTGAAACTCGTTTGTTATTGGGTAAAAACTTTCAATAATTTTTTTTATGGCGATAGGCCAAGAGTTTCGATTAGATATATTTTCCCGACTCTGCAGAATATTAATAAGTATCGATCGATCAGGAAAGTTCTCCGCGAATCGCAGATAAGGCTCAAGTTGATCAGCATGCCATGCTGGAACGCGGATCAGTAGGTGTCTAACTCCAAGTTCAGAGATTAGTTCTAGGAGTTCACTCGCATCGGCGCGGTCAGCTGAAATTCCTAAACCAACAAAATCTATGGGGTCGGGGGACTTGCGCTTTAGATCATCGCTTTGGCTTTTTGCCAGCCATAATAATGGAGCGATAATGGTTGTAAGAACTGTTTTTGTATACTCTAAGCTGTGAGAAACTGAGAATCTAGTTTTGTCACGTTTATCTAATCGATATGGTTGATCAGAATTAGCATCCCACCAGTCTGGATGATCGGGCATCATCTACGACATGCCCTTATATCAAATATTGTATGGCCCAGTTTTATACCCAAAGATTCATATTTGGTTCTTTTTCTTTCAGCTCCTGTGTCGGTAGTTAAACTTCCGTTGCTGCACATATCAAGACCAGGCTGTAAGTTGATTAATTGAACGATAGATTTAGCATAGTTAGTGCAATCTGTTACAACATTTAGCTTCCCACCTGGTTTTAACCTCAAAGCAATTTCATGTAGGAAACTAGTTCCAATAAGTCGCCTTTTTTGATGACGTTTTTTTGGCCATGGGTCTGGAAAATATATAAGGATATTATCGCATGATTCATGGATGAAGCTCTCAGACAAAATCTCTCGTGCATCTTCAACTAGGAGTCGCACATTGCTAAGACCAAGACGTTCGAGCTCCAGCATCAAACGTCCAGCGCCTGGTCGATAAACATCAATGCCAATGTAGCTAGTTTCGGGGTTCTTACTCGCAAGATTGATGAGATTGTCACCATTACCAAAGCCGATTTCAACAGTCAATGAATGTAGGTTACCGAACACATGTTCGAGTTGGTTCAATCTTCTGGGGTTGTTTATGCCGTATTTAGGCCATAGCGTTTCAAAGGCGCGTTTTTGAGCCGTCGTCATCCGACCTTCTCTGCGGACATAACTTCGAATAGGCCTTGTTGAGTGTTCTTGATTATCACTACGCACCATGATTTCGAATCCAAATAATGTTAGTGTCAGGGCAATTAGAACACAAAAATACGGGAAACTGTCTTGCCTGGCGCTATTCTAGTGCTCTCTACGAATTGTTGTGCTGTTAAGACCATTGAATGATAATTAAACAGTGTTCTCAAATGGCGGGTGTAGTTCAATGGTAGAACCTCAGCTTCCCAAGCTGATGACGTGGGTTCGATTCCCATCACCCGCTCCAGTATGGAAGCAGAATCATATGGTTATATTGTGACAGAAGATCGATCTGTAGTCGTTATTCCAACATACAATGAGAGGGCCAATATATTGGCGCTGATAGAGGCCATACATTTAGTGCTACCCTCTATTGATGTTTTGGTGGTCGATGATAATTCCCCAGATGGAACGGGGTCTCTCGTCACTAACAAAGCTGCGCTTGATCACCGAGTTTATCTACATCATCGGCACAAAAAGGTAGGCTTAGGCGCAGCTTATATAGCAGGGTTCGACTGGGCTTTAGATCGAGGTTACAGCTACATATTTCAGATGGATGCTGATTTTAGTCACGATCCTCAATATCTCCCCATGCTTCTTGAAGCGGCAAAAACCAACGATATTGCGATCGGAAGTCGTTGGGTTCGGGGTGGAGGGGTGCGAGGATGGACGCTTAAAAGACATATTCTGAGTCGCTGTGCAAATCTCTATGCTAGGCTAGTTTTAAATGTCTCAATTCATGACATAACAGCAGGATACAAATGCTTGCGACGGGATGCTCTATACAAGATCGGCACTGAAAACATATCGTCACTTGGTTATGGTGTACAGGTCGAGCTGGTTTGGCGAGCCACACAACATAACCTCAGTATTATTGAGATACCAATAATCTTTAAAGATCGTGTTAGAGGTAGGTCGAAATTAAACAGGCACACCTTTATAGAAGCACTATCTTTAGTTTGGAAACTCCGATTCTTCCAAAAGAAAAATGAATAACCGTGCGTATGACATATCACTGTAGTTAATCGTGGCATTTTTATGATTAAGATTACCCTTAACATCCATCGGTCCTTGAGTTTGGGTTATATTTCTATTAACGGGACATGTGCTTAACGATATGAATCAAGACTGGAACTATCCAACTAGAATCAAATTCGGTGTTGGCAGGCTAGAAGAAGTAGCTGCCTCATGTCAGGAACTGAAAATTACTTCACCGATGTTTGTTGTCGATCCGGGGTTGCTCCAGTTTCCTATGATCGAACAAGCAGTTAGCTACTGCCGAGCAAGTAGTTTGAGATGCGAGGTTTTTGCAGGACTAAAATCAAATCCGACCGGTAAGAATGTGAAAGAAGGGGTTCAGGTTTTTCATGATGGCAAGCATGATGGTATCGTCGCATTTGGTGGAGGGAGTGCTCTCGATGCGGGAAAAGCGATCGCATTATTGTCGGGGCAACAACTCCCGTTATGGGCATTTGAAGATCGAGACGATAACTGGCGTAGCGCAAATGCAGAGATGATTGCCCCCATCATTGCGATACCAACTACTGCAGGTACTGGTTCGGAAGTAGGACGTGCTTCAGTGATTGTGGATGAGTCGGTAAAGGAAAAAAAAATAATCTTTCATCCGAGCATGCTACCGTCGATTGTGATCCTTGATCCTTTGCTCACCCTTGGGTTACCTCCAGATCTTACGGCTGCAACTGGAATGGATGCCCTCTCGCACAATCTAGAAGCGTGGTGCTCCCCCGCTTATCACCCAATGTCTGATGGCATTGCTGCCGAGGGAATTAGATTGATACGAATATATTTACAGCGGGCGGTAGTAGATGGTCAGGATGTTGAGGCAAGATCAATGATGTTGGTTGCTTCAACCATGGGCGCAACAGCATTTCAAAAGGGACTTGGCGCCATGCATGCTCTTGCACATCCTATAGGAGCTATTTACGATTTGCATCACGGGACCTTGAACGCAATATTGATGCCTTATGTGCTTCAAGCGAATAGAGAAAAGATTTCCTCTATTCTTGAGCGACTGGGCATGTATGTTGGTATTGATCATTCTAGTTTCGAAAAGTTTCTGCACTGGATTCTCAAACTAAGGCATGATATTGGCATACCAGAAACTCTTATGAATTTGGGAATTGATCTTAGCAGGACAAAAGAAATTGGGGAGATGGCTTTTAGGGACCCATCCTCTTTAACGAATCCAATCTTGTTCTCATCTAGCGACTATGAGTCCATATTTCGAAACTCTATTTTGGGTAACCTCGATTTTTAATTTAATGAATAACAGAATTGCCTCTATGCAGATCGGAGTGTTGCAGTGTGACGAAGTACGTACTGAGTTTCGCAGCAGTCACGGCGATTACAATGAGATGATAATTGATGCTATAAGTACAATAGATCCTACACTGCAGTGTGTAACCTATAGAATATTTGATGGTGATTTACCAGATTCTGAGTTGGACTGCGATTGCTGGATAACAACTGGTTCGAGACAAAGTGTTAATGATGAGACTGACTTAGCCGCTTACTTAGAAAAATTTATCCTCAAAACACACAAGGTTGGGCGTCCTTTTGTTGGAATTTGCTATGGTATGCAAATGATTGCTAAAGCGTTTGGAGGGTCTGTGGAGCGATCTCCAGCCGGCTGGAGTGTTGGTGTAAAGACGAGTACGATTCATCAAGCAGAATCATGGATGGACTGTGAGTTGAATGATACTATCAGTTTGTTAGCTAGCCATGAAGATCGAATAGGTCTTTTGCCGACAGGTGCACGATGCCTAGCGAGCTACGACTCTTGTCCTAATTCGATCATTAGTATGGGTTCATCAGTTATTGGTTTTCAGGGACATCCAGAATTTACACCCAAATATGCACGCCAATTAATGGAATATAGGCGCGATACTATACCAGGCGAGAAAATCTCCATGGGCCTCAGTTCACTCAATAATGAGCTGCATAATACGCAGGTTTTTCGCTGGATTCTAGATTTTATGTATGCGGGATGCAGCTATGAGTAACATAGTTTATTTTATCGGCATAATGATTATGCGAAGATCAGATAATGGAACTCAACATTTCTAACGACCGATGCTAAGGTAATAAATTCTTTGTGAGATTGTTTTATCGAATTGAGCTACTTATAAAATGAATGCCGATACCTCCGATAGTAAAAAAAGGCTCTTCAGCGTCGTTTCTACTATTGCGCTAGTTTTTAGTATTTTTGCAATCATAGCCGCAGGTTATAGTTTGTATTTAACCACTTCCCAGAATCAGACCGAAACCATTCTGACGGTTAGCCGTTTTGATGCCTTGGAGAATCAGTTTGAGGCACTTCGTTCTTCTCAGCTAGAGGCTGTAAATCTTGATAGTGAGACTCAGAGACAGCTATTAGAGCGACATAAGGGTTTGGAGGATCAATTTCAGGAGCTAAACAAGACATATACGTCTGATGTGCTTCGTCTCGAAAAGAAGCAAATTGATATAGAGGGCAGTCTAGGGAAGGAGTTGGAAGTTTTACTTGCATTAATTGAATCGACTCGGAGATTAGTTGACCAAGATACCAAAGATTGGACAATGGAGGAGATTCTACAGATCCTTCGATTGGCTAATGAGCGTCTTATTTTGGTTGGTGATGTCGAGATTGCAGTTCAGGCTATGCGATTGGCGCAGAAACGGCTTGCCGAGCTAGCAGATCCTGCACTCCTTGTTGTTCGAAGGCAACTAGCTGAGGATATAGCTTCACTTAGTCAGATTGTTACGCCAGACATTGACAGTATCGTATTACAACTTACAGCTCTGATACATAAGGTTAAGGAATTACCACTTGCAACGGATGTCTCGTTCACGATAACTGATAATGCTAATAACGAATCATTAAATGCAACGACTAATAATTTTGACCAAGGCGAAAATTCAACGCTCCATGATCTTGGAAGTAGCATTATTGCTGATTTATCGTCTTTGGTGCGTATAAGAGATATCACAGAAACCCAGTTGCCAAAGTTGACGGCTGATCAACGATTCTTAGTTTATGAAAGTTTGCGGGCGCCTCTAAATTCTGCACAATTTTCTTTAGTACGTGGACTATCTAAGAGTTATAAAGATAGTTTAAAGAGAGTTGAGTTAGCACTTATTCAAAGTTTTGATCAGAGTGCTGCAGAAGTTAAAGCGTTCCGTACTAATATTAATAATTTGTCAACTATTGACCTGATTGATAGTTATCCCGATGCATCTAAAGCGTTAGTTTTACTGCAGAACATTGTGAAACAACGGAGAAAGGTTGAATGAGCGGTGTATTAATCGCATTTACAGCCGTTATTTTAGTAGCTCTTTTTGCTCAAGTTTCGATAGAAGATCCTGGCTATGTTTTGATATCTCGAGTACCACATGAAATTGAAATATCACTTGCTCTATTTTTTCTTATCATCTTATTTCTATGTTTAATCGTATATTTTGTTGTAAGAATTATTGTTCGGGTCGTGCATGCTCCTAGAGATATAAAGCGCTGGCGTTGGAGGAAAAATTCTCATTTAGCTCAACAGGCTACGATGGATGGATATGCTCATTTGATTCAGGGTAGCTGGAAGGATGCCGAAAGAACGTTGACTCGACGAATAAGCTATAGCAATACACCATTGCTGGACTGCTTAGGTGCAGCGTATGCGGCGCAACAGCAGGGCAATACAGAGGCGAGAGATTATTATTTAGGTCATGCACATATCTTGGATCCTAATCATGCAGAGGCAGTAGAATTAACGCGGGCTCGGCTGTTAGAGCAGTCCGGAAATAGAAGTGGTGCACGAGAGGTGCTTGAGCAATTGCAACAGCGCGGTAAGACTAGTGGGGCTGCTCAAGCGATGTTAATTAGTTTGCTTCGGCTCCAGCAAGACTGGAGGGTACTCGAAAAGATCTTACCACAATTAAAACGCAGTTCACTACTCCCGCCTAAAGAGCTTGAAGAGGCTTGGCATGACGTACAATGCCACAAGTTAAGCGAGGATATAGACAATGATGGCCGGCATGCTAATTCTGTTTGGGCAAGCCTATCACGCAGAGATCGGAAAAAGATACCGGTCATTGTTGCATACTGTAATAGATTGATCACAACAGGAAATGACATTGATGCAGAGAGAATCCTACGCAAGAATATTTCTCATAGTTGGAATGATGAGTTGATTAGACTCTATGGATTAGTTAGAACTGACACTCCGGGTGAACAGATTAGCATTGTCGAGGGGTGGACAAAAAATCGAGAAAATAACGCAACCTTGCTGACTTGTTTGGCGCGACTCTACTTATATGCAGGAAATCGAAATAAAGCGCGTTCACTTCTAGTTGAGGCGGCTAGCCATGGTGGTGGTCGAGAAAGTTATATGGAGTTGGGATTGTTGCTCGAAGCAGCAGGCGAAGATGATAAGGCACTACAGTGTTATCGGCGTGGACTCCAAGCGCTTAAAGATCCAATAATATCCACGGAACATCTGTCAGGGGGATTGCTGCCTCTCGTTTCTGATCAATCTAGTTCTAACTCAAGCATTCGTAGCCTTGATGACCAAACAGATTGATACCATTTATTTCATCGAATGTTCTTTGCTGATAAAAGTTACGATAGGCTGTAAATGAAATGCCCGAACTGCCTGAGGTAGAAACAACAGCAAGAGGCATAATACCGGTAGTAAGGAATCAAATAGTGGAAGCTGTCACAATAAGACAGCATAGGCTTCGTTGGGATGTACCGAGCTCTCTTAAGAGTCTAATCCAAAATAGGCAAGTTTTTGAGGTGGCTCGTCGCGCAAAATATCTACTGCTAATTTTTGAGCATGGAGCGTTGTTGATCCATTTAGGAATGTCGGGTCGGTTGAAGATATTAGATTGTGGAGTAAAACCAGAACGGCATGATCATGTTGATTTGGTATTCAGCAGCGGTAAAATGCTGCGGTTTAATGACCCGCGCAGGTTCGGTAGCATACGGTGGCTGGATGGCAACCCACTTGATTCTGCGGAGTTATCTCATCTTGGGCCGGAACCTTTTGATGAAAAATTTACTGGAAAAATGTTATTCGAGGTCTCTCGGGGGCGCAGTATAACTATAAAGAGTTTTATAATGGACGGTCGTGTTGTAGCAGGCATAGGGAACATCTATGCTAACGAAGCGTTATTTCGAAGTGGAATATTCCCCGGTCGCCAAGCCGGCCGTATTGCACTTAGAAGGTATCGCTTGCTTGTCCCTAACATACAAGCTGTCTTGACCGAAGCAATTGAGGCTGGAGGTACAACTTTGCGTGATTATATGGCAGCCACTGGGCAACCAGGGTATTTTGAGCAGTCATTACAAGTCTATAATCGAGAAGGACAGTCTTGTATAAGGTGCGATGGGATTATTCGCAAGCAAATTATTAGTCAGAGAGCTACATATTATTGTGGCGATTGCCAGCGTTACTAACTGAACTAAAAAAGAGAAAATTGTGAGTCCTATAGAAAATAAGGCCAAACGTCTCGATACTGATTTTGTGCGGAGCCAGTTCCCAGCATTTCAGGCCAATAAGAGTAAAGACTGGATTTTTTTTGAAAATGCAGGTGGCGCCTATGTACCTGTTACAGTTATTGAAAAACTAAATAGATTCTTTGTAGAGCATAAAATCCAACCGTATGGCGCTTCTGCGCTCTCTCGAAAAGCTGGTGCAGAAATGGATGAAGCTTATGTGGCGATGGGGGATTTGCTAAATGTTCATCCAGATGAAATTACTTTCGGTCCGTCGACTACACTCAATTTCTATGTTTTGGCACAAAGTCTAATAAATCAATTTAGCATCGGGGATGAAATCATAGTCACGAACCAAGATCACGAAGCAAATATTGGTGCCTGGCGGCGACTAACAGAATTTGGGGTCGTTATACGTGAATGGCAGATTGATAAAGAAAATGGAGAGCTGGATACGAAAGATTTAGAGAGACTTATTACTCCCAGAACGAAACTAATTTGTTGCACTCTTTGCTCAAACCTTGTTGGCACTCATAATGATATAACTACCATTTCTGACATGGCAAAACAGGTCGGCGCACTGATAGTAGCCGACGGAGTTTCTTATGCGCCTCATATGGTTCCAGATCTTCAAAAACTAGGTGCCGATTTTTATGCATTTAGTACCTACAAAACATTTGGGACTCACCAGGGAATTATGTGGGGATCGAAGGCAGCATTAGAGATGACAAAAACGCAGAGTCATTATTTTAATGATTCAGTGCCGCGTTATCGTTTGAATCCGACTGGACCACAGCATGCGGAAATTGCTGCTCTTTCAGGAGTAACAGAATATTTCGACTTGCTATATTTCCATCATTTTGGCAGGGCTAGTAAATGCCAGACACTCAATGATCGTGCCAGGAAGGTATATCAGCTTATTGCTAAGCATGAGACTGTGCTTGCGAATAAACTGTTATCTTATCTAAGTGCTCGTCCAAATATACGTCTTTTAGGTCAGGATAGAGCTATGGTTGGTCAGCGCGCTTCAACAATCTCGTTTAGCATTCCCGGCCTTGCATCATCGGATATCGAGAAATCTTTGGCTAACAAAAATATTGCTGCTGGAAGCGGCGATTTTTACGCAAGGCGCTGTTTGGAGGCAATGGGTATTGATCCGAAAGATGGTGTTGTGCGCGTCAGTATGGTTCACTATAACACTGAGCAAGAGGTAGACTATTTAATAGATATGCTAGATGGGATTATATAAGTCATTAAGAATTGTATAGCCCATAGCATCGGTAGACCGGCAAGGTAGCCACAATTAATTTAGAATCATAAAGCTACGCATCGGTCACAGAGTATCGTGGTTAAGTTATTCAGAGAGAAGATTAGGAGATTTTGTAGGTTCATTTTTGTTTTGTAGAGAGAGTTTATGAAAAAGCACGCGAGAGTCGTAGTTATCGGTGGTGGGGCTTTAGGCACAGGACTGCTCTATTTTCTTACTAAGGAAGGTTGGACTGATGTTGTTTTGGTTGAGAAGGGAGAATTGACATCTGGCTCCACGTGGCACGCGGCGGGACTTGTGCCACACTTTATTAGTGGACTAAGTATGGCAAAAGTACACCATGTGGGCTCAGATCTATATAAAACACTAGAAGCCGAAACAGGTCAGGCAACAGGATGGCATGGATGTGGATCCATTCGACTTGCTCTTACAGATAAAGAAGTTGATTGGTTTTATTATGTCAAAGGTATTTTGGATTATCTCAATATAGAATCGTTTCTTATCAGTCCAACAGAAATAAACGAGATCCATCCATTATTAGTGACAAGTGATGTAAAGATGGGTTTTTACACCCCGACTGATGGCCACACTGATCCTGCTAGTAGCACAAATGCGATGGCTATTGGCGCCCGAATGAGCGGTGCTGAAATCTATCGCCATACTCGTGTCACTGACGTTCGTCTATTAGACAGTGGCGAATGGGAGGTCTTTACTGATAAAGGCTCAATTGTTTGTGAGCACGTAGTAAATGCTGCGGGGAGTTTTGCTAAGCAAGTTGGGGCTTGGGTTGGCCTCAATTTACCCATTGTAAACATGAAGCACCATTATCTTGTTACCGAAAACATTCCAGAGATCGGGGCGTTAGATGCAGAGTTGCCGGTAGTGAGAGACCCTCGCGCATCATGCTATTACCGGCAAGAGCAGCAAGGAATATTGATTGGGCCTTATGAGCAATATGGTGCGGAGCCCTGGGGGCTTGATGGTGTTGATTGGGGATTCGATATGGAATTACTTAATCCAGAGCTTGATAGACTAGAAGCTAGTTTGGAATTAGCTGCTGAACGTATACCTTGTTGGCGGACTTCTGGAATAAAGCGTATTGTTCACGGTCCGATAACTCATACACCCGATGGTGGATTTCTACTTGGACCCGCCGGTGGGCTAAAGAATTACTGGCTATGCTGCGGCGCTTCAATTGGTATCACGCAGGGGCCAGGCTGTGGAAAATATTTGGCTCAGTGGATGGTGCATGGCCAGACCGAGATAAATGTGAGAGATATGGACCCACGTCGTTATGGAGCTTGGGCTTCTGGTGAATACGCAGTAGCGAAATCTGTTGATGAATATCAGCAGATGTATCAACCATATTTACCCGGAGAATCCAGAGAAGCTGGGCGACCTATTCGTATTACTCCAAGCTACGCTTTACAAAAGAAACAAGGTGGCATTTTCGAGAATGTTTTTGGCTGGGAAAGAGCAACGTGGTTCGCGCCTAATAATATACAAGAAAACTATGGATTTCGTAGAAGTAATTGTTTCGACTATGTTCGTGAAGAGTGTTGTGCGGTGCGTGAAAGAGTTGGTCTGATTGATCTTTCGAGTTTCTCGAAATTTGAAGTCGCTGGTCCCGATGCATATTCATTTCTAACAAGAATATGCACAAATAGTATTCCAACTATTGATGGGAATATAGTTCTAACGGAGATGCTTACAGAGGATGGTGGTATTGAGAGCGAATCAACTGTGGTTAGATTAAGTTCAGATCGTTACTATATTTTATCTGGAGCATCGGCAGAAATTCATGACTTTGATTGGATGCATGATCATATCTTGCACGAGGAAGTAATCGAAATATCTAAGCTAACTGAAGATATTGGAGTATTTCTTTTAACAGGACCAAATTCGCGTGATGTTCTTTCAGCCTTAACACAATCAGACCTAACCAATGAAGGTGGCTTTACTTGGATGACTAGCCGAGATATTAAAGTCGCTAATGTGCCTGTTCGTGCTATGAGAATATCCTATGCTGGCGAGCTCGGTTGGGAACTGCACCATCCGATGAGTCAAATGCACGTTCTATATAATGAGTTGATGAACGCTGGAGAGGCTTTTGATATGCGCTTGTTTGGGACTTATGCTCTTAATTCGTTGCGTATGGAAAAAGCCTACAAATCATGGGGCTCAGAATTGACTACTGAGATTTCTCTTGTAGAGGCCGACATGATGCGTTTTGCAAATCGAAAAGGAGGATACCTAGGATCAGAGGTAGTTCAGCGCAAGCGCGATGCTGGAGTTGACACCCACCTTGTTTATTGCGAAATCGGCGCTATAGATGCCGATGCAATAGGCAATGAGCCGGTTTATGCTAGTGATGATCTCGTAGGAATTACTACGAGTGGTGCTTTTGGACACTATGTCAACAAAAGCTTAGTTTTTGCTTATGTTGAAACGGGATATCATCAACCAGAAACGCGACTTGACGTAGAAATTCTAGGGAAGCGATGTAAAGCGAAAGTTTTGTCGCAGCCTGCGTGGGATCCTGCGAATTCCCGTCTTCGGGGCTGAGATCGATAGAATGACAGCCCTGAGAGATGACTTAGGCTATTTATTCTTCCAGATCCGAACTCCATCCAGATGTATTTACAGCTTCAATTAAATCGGACTGAGATACAATACCAACGAGTCTACTATTATGTTCAACGACGAGTCGGCGAACATTGTGGTGACGTAGTGATTCAGCAATCATTTGTAGTGGAGTGTCGGGTGCTATTACATATAGCTTGCGATTAGCAATTTCTCCGACAGTTACATCTTCTATAGATCTGTTAGGGCCTAAAACTTTAGTCACAATATCCCTCTGGGTCATTATACCCCAGTCGGTATCGCTATCTGGTTCAACCATCATTGAACGCATTTCGCTGCTGCGCATTTCATTCATTGCTTCTGAGACTTTAGCGCTAGACGATATACTTTTTATGGGAGACATAATGCTAGCTGCGGTTAAAGGTTGATGTCCCGCCTCCTTCATTGTAGTTTTGTGGCCAATGACTTGTTCATTATTTCTTGCTGTCCGCTCACTATCGACAGCCTTTTTTCGCCCCTTTTCATAACGCTCAAGATCTTTTGCATAACCCGTTATTTTGGCGATTATTGAGTCAGCAAATACGCTTGTCGAAACAACATGTGAGTCATTCATTAGGCGAGCGAAGTCATAAGTTACGAATTTTTCTTGAATAACTCTTGGGTATGCAGCATTGATTAGATCAGCAGCTTCATCCCAACCCATGTATTCAAGCATCATTACACCAGAAAAGATCAGAGAAGATGGATTTACTTTATCTTGGTTAGCATACTTTGGCGCTGTACCATGCGTAGCTTCAAATACGGCGATGTGATCCGCAATGTTTGCCCCCGGCGCTATTCCCATGCCACCCACCTCTGCAGCAGCAGCATCTGACAAGTAGTCCCCATTAAGGTTCATGGTGGCGATAACATCGAATTCTGAAGGGCGGAGTTGCAACAGTTGAAATATTATGTCAGCAATACGATCGTTAATAACGATCTTACCTGCTGGGACTTTTCCATCGTAGAGTGTGTAAAGCTCTTCCTCAGTTATGGTTGTCTCTCCGAATTCTTCCTTTGCCAGTTCATACCCCCAATTACGAAATGCCCCTTCAGTGAATTTCATAATATTGCCTTTGTGAACCAGAGTGACGCTTTTTCTTCCATTATCAATTGCGTATTCGATGGCCTTTCGTATTAAGCGTTTTGAACCATAGGGACTGATTGGTTTTATGCCTAATCCCGCATCTTCGAAAAACTCCACACCCATTGTTTCTCTTAGAAACGTTGCCAATAGCAAATTGTCCCTTGTGCCGCTTTGGTACTCTATTCCAGCGTATACATCTTCTGTGTTCTCTCGAAAAATCACAACATCTACATGTTCAGGATTGCGCAGTGGAGACGGGACGCCTTGGTAGTATCGGATAGGCCTGACACAAGCATAAAGATCTAGTGCCTGACGCAAAGCGACATTTAGTGAACGAAATCCGCCTCCTACGGGTGTCGTTAATGGGCCTTTAATAGCAACTAGTAGGTCTTGGATTGCGTTAAGAGTTTCTTCTGGAAAGAAATCGCCATCATAGAGTTGGCCTGCTTTCTCTCCAAGGTAAAGCTCGCACCAATGGATTTTCTTCTTGCCGTTATAAGCTTTTTCTACTGCCGCATCTAGAACTCGGAGCATTGCGCGAGATATATCCGACCCAATACCGTCACCCTCAATAAATCCAAGGATAGGTTGATCGGGCACTAGTAACTTGCCATTTTGGATTGAGAGTCTATTACCGTTTTCTGGCAATTGGATATGTTTGTAATTCATTTTAATTTTGTCCGATTAGTGCTATTTTACAAGTTTTACCGCCGATTTTATGTGTGATAAATCTGCATTTTAACATCTGGACGTAGTGATTTCGTGGAACCGATGTATTTATCTGGCTAGGTATTTGTTGTTACAGTGAGGAGTTTACAGGATGAATCTAAATACAGCGGTGGTTTAATATTGGGTCAGTCAGTATCTGCGTTTCCTTAACCTGAATAGTCTATTGTAGCGCCTCCCAATACAACTTCGTTATCATAGAATACTACCGATTGCCCTGGTGTAATTGCCCGTTGTTCGTTATCAAAATGTACGTGAATAGATTCTGGACCAGCAAAATATAGCTCGCAAGTCTGGCTGACTTGTTGATAGCGGATTTTGGCGGTACATCGAAACGGAGATTGTTTCGGTCTAGTGCCTGCAATCCAGTATGGTTTAGATGCACGCAAAGTCTTATTCATTAAATTTGGGTCATTATGTCCCTGAACAACTATTAAGATATTATTCAAAATATCTTTACTTGCAACGTACCATGCATCGCCTGGCCCTCCAATGTTAAGACCATGACGTTGCCCTCGAGTGTAGTACCAAAGGCCATCATGTTTTCCAATACAGTCGCCATCGACTGTTCTGATCTCACCAGGATTTGATGGCAAGTAGCGTGCAAGGAAATCTTTAAAGCGACGTTCGCCAATAAAGCAAATACCGGTACTATCCTTGCGATCGCTGTTGGAGAGTCCTAGTGTAGTCGCATGGGCACGGACTTGATCCTTCGTTAAATCTCCCAGCGGAAACAATGTTTGTGCAAGCGCCGACTGCCGTACTTGATAAAGAAAGTACGACTGATCCTTATTGGAATCCTTGCCAGTTAGCAATTGCATCTCGGAGTTTTTTTTTCGCGTTCTAGCATAGTGCCCAGTCGCAATAAAATTCGCGCCAAGTTTTACGGAGAACTCAAGAAATTCTCTAAATTTTATTTCTCGATTGCAGATAACATCGGGATTTGGAGTTCGCCCCATTTTGTATTCATTCAGAAATATCTCGAATACCCGCTCCCAATATTCATGAGAAAAATTGACTGTCCTTAAAGGAACTGCAATCTCTTGACAGACTCTAGATGCCATGTCGAGGTCTTCCGCAGCGCTGCAATAAATCTCATTGTCATCTTCATCCCAGTTTTTCATGAATAGACCAACTACTTCAAATCCTTGCTCTTTCAAGAGGGCAGCCGCGATTGATGAATCAACGCCTCCGGAGATACCGACAACCACACGTTTTCCCTCGCGCATGTTCAAAATAAGATGTTCACCTTCGTTGTTATCTTTGTATATTTGCTCTTTACCGAGATGCATTATCTTGTAACGCACTATAAAAAGGAATATCTGACCAATCTTTCTGGGATTGAATATTGGGCAGCATACCATTGTCTTGAAACCAGCTGTCAACGACATAACGTTCACCGCTAATGACCTCTTCGATCTGACTTGCCCAGTGTGCATTTATCATAGCGCGCCGTTGTATTCTTTCTACGACTCTGTGCCAGCGCAATAGTCCAGAATTTTCGAATAGTTTTAGATATGTTGTAGTATTTATCGATTCATCGACACAGTCCATTTGGCCCATTCTATAGTCGACATGTTGTAGATCTAGTGCTCGATCCTCGCGTCCGGGACCATGACGTCCAACCAGAACTTCCATCCAGCCTATTGCGTGACGAATACGCTCACGTTCTGTTTTAGCATCTGCAATTTCTTGATCAAACCAGTTCGCGGCGCTATGCCATTCTTCTGTTGACAGTGATATTGTTGACTTAAAGTTACATCCGAACCCATGACAAACAGTAATATTGTGATAGATCGGCGTTGCGCAGCTTGGTGCTGCAAATATCCATAGCATCATACATAATAATTGTATAAGTATATGATGTTGTGGGGATAATCTGAAAACTTTACGTCTAGTCACGCCGGCCCCTTTCTTCGGTTATATTACGTTATTATTGCAGATCTGGGCTTTGGGCGGATCAAACTTAGTGTGTGGATCTTGGCATGTAAATTTGTCCTCACAATGTATCAGATAGGTTAACGTCTTCCCATCAGTTAGCTTTGCGAAATGATTTAAGCTGATTTTAGGATTTCCAGCTGGGTACCAAAATTAGTAGCTGCTACTGCTTGAGCAATTACCGCATGAACCTCTATTATTCACGTAAACGAACGTTCTGACAGCGGCGGGTCTTTTTATGACGGATATCAAATAGCCATGAGCGATCAAGATAATATTCAGCATACAGGTGGGATATCAGTTGAGGAGGCTAAGCCAAAGCTGAAAAAGCCGAAACTATACCGCGTCATATTGATTAATGATGACTATACGCCAATGGAGTTCGTGGTTCTTATATTACAGCGCTTCTTTAGGAAAGCGCATGACGAGGCGGTACAAATTATGCTTAATGTACATACGCATGGGAGAGGCGTTTGCGGAATCTTTACTGCCGAAGTTGCTGAAACTAAGGTCGGTCAGGTGTTAGCTTGTGCTAGAGATAATGAGCATCCACTTCAATGCACGATGGAGCCAGAGTAATGCTCTCTGCAGATCTAGAAACCTCACTTAACGTTGCAATACAGACTGCGCGAGAAAAGGACCATGAAATTATCACGATTGAGCATCTGCTATTTGCATTATTGAGTAACACATCAGCTGGTGGTGCTATACAGGCATGCGGCGGAAACTTAGCACATTTAGAGAGAGATTTGATTCAATTTCTTGATGAAAGCATTCCAGTTCTACCAAAAGATAGCAATGAAGATCCACAACCAGGCCTTGGGTTCCAGAGAGTTATTCAACGGTCAATTATTCATGTTCAGAATTCTGGAAACAGCGAAGTTTATGGGACGAACGTTTTGATAGCAATGTTTGCCGAGAAAGATTCCTATGCGGTTTATTTTCTTGAAAAGCAAGATGTAACTAGATTTGACGTTGTAAATTTTGTTGCACATGGGATAGCTAAAATTAGCGATGAACCGTTTGGATTGCCAGCTCCAGAAGGAATGGAGATAGAGTCTGAGAGCGATGATGCTGATCCAAAGAGCGCACTTGGTCTATTTGCTATAAATCTAAATGAACAGGCGATTAAAGGACATATTGATTCGCTTATTGGTCGAAATCTAGAGATTGAGCGCACTATTCAGATTTTGTGTCGGCGACGCAAGAATAATCCTCTTTACGTAGGAGAAGCAGGTGTTGGCAAGACAGCGATTGCCGAGGGCCTAGCAAAACAGATCGTTGAGGGTAATGTTCCGGAGGTTTTAATTTGTTCTACCATTTTTTCATTAGACCTCGGCGCCCTATTGGCAGGAACAAAATATCGGGGTGATTTTGAGCAGCGATTAAAAGCAGTCTTAGCAGAGCTGCAAGATATTGATGGAGCAGTGTTATTTATTGATGAGATCCATACGCTGATTGGTGCTGGAGCCGTTTCAGGCGGTGCGATGGATGCATCAAATCTGCTCAAGCCGATATTGGCTTCGGGCGAGATTCGGTGTATTGGCTCTACTACGTATCAAGAGTATCGTGGAATTTTTGAAAAAGATCGTGCGTTGTCACGCCGTTTTCAAAAGGTGGAAATTCTTGAGCCCTCCATTGAGGAAACGATACAAATTCTCCGTGGCCTCAAAGTGTATTTCGAGCAACATCATAAAGTTCGATATACGGCTCCAGCATTGCGAACGGCAGCCGAACTTGCTTCGAGATATATTACTGATAGGTTCTTACCAGATAAAGCGATAGACGTGATTGACGAGGCTGGTGCTCGGACTCGGCTGCAGCCGGAGGCAAAGCGTCGGAAGACTGTTGGTGTTTCGGACATAGAAAAAGTTGTTTCCAGAATGGCTCGAATCCCACCAAAAACTGTTACAGCCTCCGACAAAAGTGCATTGCGTAATTTGGATGTAGACCTTAAGCGAGTAGTTTTTGGTCAGGATGAAGCCATTAACGCTCTTGTCGGTGCGATCAAATTATCTCGATCTGGGTTAAGTAATCCAGATAGACCGATTTCTTCTTTTTTGTTCTCGGGGCCCACTGGTGTAGGTAAAACGGAGGTAACGAGACAACTAGCCCTGACAATGGGTATTAAGCTAGTTCGTTTTGATATGTCTGAATATATGGAGCGACATGCCGTTTCAAGATTGATTGGCGCTCCTCCAGGGTACGTGGGTTTTGATCAAGGCGGGCTCATGACTGAAGCGATTACTCGGCATCCTCATGCAGTACTCTTGTTAGATGAAATTGAAAAGGCGCACCAGGATGTTTTCAATATTTTGCTCCAGGTAATGGATTATGGCACTTTGACCGATAACAATGGTCGTAAGGCAGATTTCCGCAATGTAATAATTGTAATGACCACAAATGCTGGTACCGAGCAAATGTCGAGAAACTCAGTCGGGTTTTTGACTCAAGATCGCAGCAATGATGATAGCGAAGCAATTAATCAACTTTTTGCGCCAGAATTTAGAAATAGACTTGACTCAGTGATTAGATTTGCTTCTTTAGGTGAAGATACAATTTTGCACGTCGTAGGTAAGTTTGTTCTTGAATTGGAAGAACAATTAGCTGATAAGAGTGTATCACTGGTGGTCGAAGACTCTGCTCGGAATTGGCTGGCTAGTCATGGTCATGACCCCTCTATGGGTGCAAGGCCAATGGCACGATTAATCCGAGATCGCATTAATCGTGCTCTCGCTGATGAACTCTTATTCGGAAAACTTCTAAATGGTGGCAGTGTGCGCGTGTTTGCTGATAATGAAGAGCTGGCTTTCCAGATTAATGAATCAAAGTCAAACGAGTAGATTATAAATATTCATTTTTCTAGTTGGTGGATATCGCTTATTAAGTATTATTATCTGATTGGGCATTAACTAGTTCACGACAGAGGATTTCCGTCCAGGTATGCCTTGTCTCTAATCAATGCCAACCGTTTTTGTGCAAACCAAGAAATTGCTTCGGGGTAAATTTCATGCTCGCAGTTTCTAACTTTTGTCGCTAGTGTATCAGCAGTATCGTTACTTTGGACTGCGACTGATTTTTGCAAAATTATTGGACCTGCATCTAAGCGCGCTGTAACAAAATGTACCGTTGCACCATGCTCCTTCGCGTTGTCCGATAGAACTCGTGTGTGAGTATTCAGGCCTGGATAGTCAGGCAATAGCGAGGGGTGAATATTGATTATCCGACCTAAGAAATATCCGACTATTTTTGGTCCTAGAATTCTCATAAATCCTGCCATTACAATTAAGTCCGGATTGATCGAATCAATTAGTCTCATCAAATTTGAGTCGAAATCTGATCGAGTCTTGAATGTGCGATGATCGATTACGTGCGTCGAAATACCATGTTTAGATGCGCGTATGAGTCCTGCTGCACTTGCCTCATTACTAATCACTGCGACGACGCGTGCTTGTAACATTCCGGAGTCGCAAGCATCAATGATGGCTTGTAGGTTGGTACCGTTGCCGCTAATTAGAACAATGAGTCGACATTGTATTTTATCGCTAGTCGATGGCAACTGATTGATCTCCTTCGACGATTTCTCCTAGTAACCAGACCTCTTCACCACTATTTTCAAGAATTTCCTTAGCTATGGGTGTATGATCTTTGCTGACCACTAATACTAGTCCAATGCCGCAGTTAAATGTGCTAAACATTTCCTGTGTTGCAATATTTCCTTTTTCTTGGAGCCACTGAAAAATGGGTGGTTGGGGCCAAGAAGAGCTATCAATTCGGGCTGAAAGATTCGGTTTTACTACTCGTGCGACATTTCCAGGTATACCGCCTCCTGTAATATGGGCGATTGCATTGATTGCTATATATTTTTTTAGTTCAAGAATCGCAGGAACGTATATTCTAGTCGGTGCAATCAGCGCGTTACCTAGATTAGTGTTGCCAATCTTAGTTCTGAGTGATGCATTATTGTTTTTGATAATGGCGCGTATTAATGAGTAACCATTTGAGTGAGGGCCCGAGGATGCTAATCCTAATATCTGATCTCCGGGCTTTACGTTCTCCCCATCTATAATTTCATCTTTTTCAATGACCCCGACACAAAAGCCAGCCAAATCATATTGTTTGGATTTATACATGCCGGGCATTTCTGCAGTTTCTCCACCGATTAGAGCGGCACATGCTTGTCTGCAGCCTTCAGCTATGCCGCTTATTACGCTCTCCATCTGGTCCAAGTCAAGAGAACCTGTTGCGATATAGTCGAGAAAGAACAGAGGCTCAGCGCCACAAACTACCACATCATTGACACACATCGCGACGAGATCTATGCCAATTGTGTCGTGACTATCCATCAATGTCGCAATATTTAGTTTTGTACCGACACCGTCAGCGCCTGACACCAGCACGGGTTGACGATATCGCTGCTGGGCAAGTTCAAAAAGTCCACCAAATCCTCCAATTGTCTCAGTGTACCCAGGCCGCCGTGTGCTTTCAGCGTGTTTCTGGATTCTTTTTACTAATCTATCTCCGGCAGCGATATCTACACCCGATTCACGATAACTTTGTGCGCGGCCTGGTTTTCTTTGATCGTCTTTAAGCACTAGACTTCCTTAGCTTGCTGATGGTCCATTTCATATTATCGTGTATGTTATCGTAAACTGATGTAATGTGGTGATAGGATAGTTTGCCTATAACAGATAGCAGAGTTTATTTTATATTCATGCGAAATATTCCAAATTTACTAACCCTTTTTCGGATGTTTTCGGCTCCAGTGCTGATATTGTTCTTAATGGACAAGAACTACGGAGCGGGCGCAATTTTGTTTTTAATCGCAGGTATCACGGATGCTGTGGATGGATGGTTTGCCAAACGGTTTGGTTATGTTACTCGTTTAGGAGCAGTTCTTGATCCGATCGCTGACAAGGTATTGATTATTACTACCTATATTGTGCTGGCAGTGCTGGGTGATATTCCACTATGGTTAGTTCTTATTGTCGGTTTCCGAGATCTTGGTATTGTTGGAGGTTATTTGATTCTTCAAACGATTTCTACACAAATGCCTCCTCAGCCAAGCATGCTCAGCAAGGTAAATACAGTTGCACAAATCTGCTTTGTATTTCTAGTTATTGTTGATAAGAGTAATATTGTTGACCTGTCGCTCCTAGAAGCTACGTTATTGTGGATAGTTGCAGTGACTACTGTAGCTAGTGGATTGCAGTATGGATATCGTTGGTTTATACGCGATGCTAGTTCTAGCATAGGGTCATAAATAGGTAGAACGAAGTAAATGATCATGCAACTACACCTTCCAATTAGACTAAATGATGTCATGTCTTTAGATAATTTCCTTCCAGGAGATAATAAGGAAGTGATTTCTGCGCTAAATAACTGGATAGAAAATCGAACCAGTGGGCGAGTTTTATTTTTGTTCGGTATTGGTGGAAGTGGTCGATCACATCTTTTGCAGGCAGTCTGTCGTTCTATATCTGGAAGCGGCGGTCTAAGCGTCTATGTTCCTGCTGACCAATCAGATATTACTAGTGATCTAATTAGTCAGCTAGATCCCTCAGCAACAGTATGTATAGATGACTTTGACTGCATAGCAGGTGATATAGGATGGGAGGAATCAATACTAGAGGTCTATGAACGGCTTGTATCAGGCAGTGGTCGACTGCTAATTTCGGCATTGCGACCGCCATTAGCTCTAAGTATGGTGCTACCTGATCTTGAATCCCGGCTTGCTGCTGCACATATCTATCGAATTCATGCGCTCAACGAGGAAGATTTTCCTCAGGCAATGAAACTGCGTGCAAGAAAACGTGGGCTAGAATTATCAGATGACGTTATAGACTACATACTTCGGCGGGCGCCTCGGGATAGTAGATATATTTTTAGTCTCTTAGATAGAGCGGATGAAGCGGCTTTTGCAAGTAAACGCAGGTTAACTATACCTCTTCTGCGGGACCTCGAAAGAGAATAAGCTTGATCATTTAATGCTGCAAGGCCCCGTGAAAACCGAATGACTAGCTGACTATGGATTGCAGATCGTCAAAGGATCTCAAGAATTGCGTCAGGTGGGCGACCAATAATAGCTTTATTTTCGGAAACAACTATGGGTCGTTGCATTAATTTCGGATGTTGTGTTATTGCTTTGATAAGGCGAGCCTCATTGGCATTCGCTAGATTAAGTGATTTATATTCTGGCTCAGAAGTGCGAACAAGGTCGCGAGCTGATGTACCCAGTTTGTCAACTATACTGCGCAAAGTTGCAGTATTTGGCGGTGTCTTTAGGTATTCAATAACCTTAATTTCGCACTGATTTTCTTTGAGTAGTGCAAGTGCGGTTCGTGACTTAGAGCAGCGAGGATTGTGGTACAAGGTAATATTCACGTTAAAATCTCCCATTGCTGTTGACACTATTAGCGGGTCAATGCTAATTTCGCCCGGTACCGGGGTGTCACCCGGCGTGGTTTTTGTTAGACTAACCCCGAATTAGTGCGAATTATAACTGCTAGGGGGTATCGGATGCCGAG
>MDTE01165653.1_pt1 | contig 56049 bp, 48 predicted proteins | sample 811231 | NCBI WGS metagenome assembly MDTE01 (sample SAMN05326651, study PRJNA326480) | marine metagenome | isolation source: seawater | place: Indian Ocean: Red Sea | collected 2010 | reverse complement strand
GGGTACGTGTCCGACTATCGGGCCTACGTGGACGACCACCGGGACCGGATCCGGACCGAGATGGTGCCCATCGACCCGGCACCCCGCATCGTGCTGGATCCCGAGTGGGGGATGCTGGCCGCCGGGCGGACCGTGAATGACGCCAGGATCGCGGCGGACGTCTACCACCACACCATGCCGGTCCTGGCCCGGGCCGAGGACCATCTGGGCGGCTACGTCCCCCTGGCGCCGGAGCACCTGTTCGACGTCGAGTACTGGGACCTGGAGCAGGCCAAGCTGGCCGCCTCGGGGCCCCGCCCCGAGTTCGCTGGCATGGTTGCTCTGGTCACCGGGGCGGCGTCGGGCATCGGCAGGGCGTGCGCCGAAGAGCTTCTGGGACGGGGGACGGCGGTGGTGGCCGTCGACCTCGACCCCTCGGTGGCCGAGGTGTCGCCGAGCCCGGCGTGGCTGGGGGTGGCGGCCGACGTGACCGATCCGCCGGCCATGGAGGCCGCCCTGCGGTCCGGCGTGGAGGCCTTCGGTGGGGTGGACCTGGTGGTGGTGGCCGCCGGGATCTTCGGACCGTCGGTGCCCTTGGACGAGTTGGACGCCGACGGGTGGCGTCGGGTCATGGCCGTCAACGTTGACTCCGTCCAGTGGCTGTTCGGCCGCTTGGGACCGTTGCTGGCCGTGTCGCCGGTGGGTGGTCGGGTGGTGGTCGTCGGCTCGAAGAACGTGCCGGCCCCCGGGGTCGGGGCGGCCGCCTACTCGGCGTCCAAGGCGGCCCTGCAGCAACTCTGCCGGGTGGCCGCGCTGGAGTGGGCTCCCGACGGCGTGCGGGTGAATGCGGTGCATCCGGACGCGGTGTTCGACACCGGCCTGTGGGACGACGAGCTCATCGCCGAGCGGGCTGCCCGCTGCGGGATGACCCCCGAGCACTACCGGACCCGCAACCTGCTCTCCACCGAGGTCACCTCGGCCCAGGTAGCCCGGTCGGTAGTGGCCCTCCTCGGCGACGACTTCGAGGCGACTACCGGCGCGCAGGTCCCGATCGACGGCGGCAGCGAACGGGTCATCTGAGGGTGCGGGCGATATTGGTGCCCTTTCTTCGGTGAAGGGGGTACGGTCGTGGCCGCCTCTGTGGTTCTGACGGCGGGAGGTTCCCGACGGGGAGCGGAGGTACAGGGGGAGAGACTATGGATCCGAGGGATCACATCCGGCGGGTGACCGTCCTGCTGTCCGACCTGGTGGACGGTGCCGACGAGTCCCAGATGGACGACCCTACGCCGTGCGCCGAGTTCCGGGTCCGTGATCTGATCGGGCACTTCACCTTCGGGAGGTCCCTGTTCGCTTCCATGATGAGTGGCGACACGGCGCGCCGGGACGAGCTGCTCGGTGGGATGCCCGAACAGTTCGGCGACGTCGTAGGCGACGACCACCGGGGAGCCTTCCGGAGCGCCACGGCAGAACTTGAGGCGTCGCTAGATGGTCTCGGCGACCTCGACGAGGAGGTCGACTCCCTCCTCTTCGGGACCATGCCACTCGGCGTGCTGGTCCAGATCCTCTCGGGTGACAACCTTGTGCACTGCTGGGATCTGGCGCGGGGCACGGGACAGGAGTTCGACCCGTCGGACGACGTCGTCGAGTCGACGACCGCCTTCTTCGGGGGGTTCGTCACCGACGACCTGAGGGCCTCAGGAGCGTTCGGCCCGGCGGTGGCGCCTTCGGACGGGGCCTCGCCCATGGACCGCCTCGCAGCCTTCTGCGGCCGCACGCTCTGAGCGCGCCTCTCGCGGGAAGAGGGCCAACATCTCTTCCTTCGGCTTCTGGATGAACGTCTCTTGGTAGTAGGTGTGTGCCCGCTAAGGCTGGGGGAAGTTATTGGAATTCCTTGCGGATGAGAGCGGTGTGTTCACCGATCTCCGGAATTGGTCCGCTCTCGGTTGCGAAAGCCCCACCGGCGCGGCGGACGGGATGGGCCGGTAGGCCGAGTCTGTGCCCGCCGCGCGACACAATCTCTCGCATTTGAAGGGCTGGGTGAGTCACCAGGTCGTCGAGCGAGCTCACCATGCCGTAGGCAATGCTGGCTTCGTCGAGCCGGCTGTGGAAGGCGGCTGCATCGAGCATCGAGATCTCGCTACTCAGATCGAGTTCCAGAGCTTCACGATTGGCGACACGATCGTTGTTCGAGCGGTATCTTGGATCAGAGGCGATGTCCGGTCGGCCGAGGACGTCCACACACAACCGTCCCCATTCCCACTCGTTCTGCACCGCGAGCAGAGTGAGTTTGTCGTCCAGGGTCCGGTAGGCACCGTATGGAGCAATAGTCGGGTGATGGAGACCGACTCGAGTCGGTCCGGAGTCTCCGTAGACGTGTTGGGCAAACGGAACCGTCATCCATTCGGCTGCGACATCGAATAATGAGATCTTGAGGGCTGATCCCTCACCTGATGCGGCTCGGGCCACTAATGCTTCGAGGACAGCCGCATATGCTGTGACGCCAGCGCCGATATCGATGATCGAGATGCCGATTCGTCCCAACTCGTTGGCACCTCCGGAGATGCCGATTAGGCCGCTCTCGGCCTGTATCAACAGGTCGTAGGCCTTCTTGTCCGCCAAGCCCTCGGACTCTCCATACCCCGATATATCGCAGGTGATCAGTGCAGGGTTGGAGCTCCGCAACTCGTCGTCACCGAATCCCAAGCGCACGGCTGCACCTGGAGCGAGGTTCTGGACGAACACGTCCGCGCGGTTTATGACTTTTCGGAGCAAATTGGCATCGTCGTCCTTTTTGAGGTCGAGAACGACCGACTCCTTTCCATGGTTCGTCCAAGTGAAGTACGAACTATCACTGAGCCCAGCGCGGTCGTAGCCCCTAGCGAAGTCGCCGGTTGGTCGCTCCACCTTGATTACCCGGGCTCCCGCATCGACCATGCGTGCGGTGCAGAGCGGACCCGCGACCGCCTGTTCGAGAGCGACGACCATGACTCCGTCCAATGGCCTGTGGGGCATCGACAATCCCGTTCCTCGCCGTTGTTTGCGGAGCAGTTGATCATGTCACTCGCAAGCGTCGAAAATCCGAAAAGGCAGCGCTAGAAGCGCTGCCTTCTCGAAACTGCGAACACGACCTTGTGGCGTGTTCGCAGTTCTGCCGGTGCCTTGCGACGACTGGGGTTTGATAAGACGCTGACTGGAGGTTTCACCCGATAAGTGGGGGAGGTTCCACACTCGTGCCAGGCCCTAAAAGCGTCGACAACGGAGGCTGCCAGTTCTCCCTTAGCTCCTGGCCACCATTTCTGCCGTTCGTTCGATAAGCGCGGCTGCCCCCTCTGCCCTCTGCACTGGGAGTTGAAATTCGTCGACCCCTTGTCGGGCAAGCAGATCACGAAGTTCAGCGCCAGCTTCTCTAGGCGAACCAACAATCGTGAATTGGGCCACCCATTCCTCCCGCACAAGATCAGCCGCAACGGCTGTTCCTCCCTGAGCGAGGGCCTCACGAATCTCATGACCCTCGGCTTCAGTCATTCCAATTAGTTCCCGGACCGCAATCGGAGAATCAACCAACCGGAAGCTCAAAGTGGCACGAGCTTCTCGGAACTCCTCCTCTGAGGTAACCAACATTGTTGAGTAGGTGATCAAGAATCGCCGGTTGTGAGATCGTGCAGCGGAACGAAGAGTCGACACGTGTGCACCAAGGAGATCTTTGTGGATATAACTCAGGTTGAATCCATCCGCGACTTCGCCGCCAAGGGCGAGCATCCGCGGACCCCGACCGGCCAGAATGACCTCAATGCTCGACCGACCGAAGTCGAGCGATGCCGATTTGAGCGAAAACACCTCGCCATCGAGATCCACAGTCTTTCCAGCGAACAGGTTCCGTAAGGCCGAAACCATGAGACCAACGGTGACCACGGGCCGACGACGGTCTATGCCCAAGGGATTGAGGGTTAGCCCTCCGCCGGCCCCCAAACCCACGAAGGCTCGACCACCGGACAACTCGTCGATTGTGGCCACAGCCGCCGCCGTCGCCCCGGGGTGGCGTACGTAAGGGTTGGTGATCCCCGGTCCGAGCAGGATTCGCTCGGTGGCCAGAGCTATGGCAGCCAGGGTCACGTAGACATCGCGGGTTACCAGTCCTTCGTCGTAGACCCAGCACCGGCTGTAGCCGAGCTGCTCGGCCAGAACGGCCAGTTCGGCCACTTCAGACACAGGACCTTTCGGCATCAGGTTGACGCTTAGCGGCAGAGTCACAGACCGGTCTCCCCCCACGGCTCCAGAGGCTCCTCAAACACCGACCAGTTCGGTAGACCGCTCACTGCGGTTCCTGTCCTTGCATGTCCCCAACTAGGGCTCCGTGGTCATCCCGGTACCTACTGAACCTACATCCCACCTCGACCAAACCGTGGTGGCCCGTACACTCCGTCGGTGGATCTAAATGGGGCCACGGCAATGGTCACTGGCGCAGCCACCCGCATTGGGCGGCACGTAGCCCAGGGACTAGCCGACGGAGGCGCAAATGTCGCCATCACCTATCGGAGTTCCCATGACGAGGCCTTGAACACTCTGGAGGATCTCTGCACTAGAGGGGTTGACGCCTGCGCTATCGAGCTTGATCTAACTGAACCAGAGAACTGCTTTAGAGCCGTCGAACAAGTCGAACGGGATCTTGGACCAGTTGACGTTCTGGTCAACAACGCTTCCTCATTCACCCCCACTCCATTCCCGACTAAGGACCATCGGGGATGGTACGAATCCTTCGATGTTGTGTTGCACGGCCCCTACCACCTATCGAACCTGTTAGCCCCTGGGATGATTCGACGGGGCAACGGTTCAATCATCAATTTGGTTGACCTCTCTGCTTGGAATCCTTGGCCAAACCGAGGTGCTCACTCTGTCGCCAAAGCAGCCCTTCTCGCTCTCACCCGACAACTAGCAGTTGAGTTGGCACCGACAGTTCGCGCCAATGCCATCGCACTGGGGCCCACGATTCCGGCGACGCGCTTTACCCAAGAACAAATCGAGCACCTGGCCCAACGGACCCTCAAGGGAACTTGGGGGGACGCTGAGCAGGTGGTAGCTGCAGTGCGGTTTCTCGTCGAATCCGACTTTGTGACCGGAGAATGCCTCACGATCGACGGTGGTGAGAGATGGGCCCACGTGCGCAGTCGCTTCCTCGCTGCAGAGGGTGGAATCGACGCCGCGAAGCCCTCTGATAGCACCAGCTGATTAGCCAGCAGTGATCATCGAGATTGCTGCCAGTGCTGCGACTAGCCCAACGCTTTGGCTAGCCGACATGCGCTCACGCAGGAAGACACGAGCAAGGATCACGGTTACCGCCGGGTGCAGGCAACTCAGGACCGTGGAGATACTCAGAAGGCCGCTGTTTAGGGCCGCTAGGAAAAGGACTGCGGCAAGAACATCAGCGAAACTTGCCCCCACGATGAACGGTCGTGCTCGGGTGGAGGCGATTGCTGGCCATGGAGCCTTTGCAATGGCCAGCACGATAAGAGTGGCCGGCACGACGCGGGCGCCAGCGATTGGCCACGGAGCCGTACTGGGATTCGTGCTGTCGAGAATTATGTAGCCGAAGCCGAATCCTATGCCTGCCAGTAAGCCGTTGATTATGGGGCCAAGCTGGAGGTTCAACTTTCCCCTTCCAGAAGCGGATACGAGGACGATAGAGAGAAGCCCTAGCACGACTCCGAATAGCTGTAAGAGAGAGAGGTGTTCCCCCAGGGCAAGCCCCCAGAGCAGAGGCAGAAAGGCGCCTGCCACGCCCGCTATGGGGGCAACCGTGACCATGTTGGTCCGGAGGCCGAGGTAGAAGAACGCTACCCCTGCTGACCCGAATAGTCCGGAAGCGCCACCAATTAGGAAGTCTCTGAAGAGGAATTCGTCTGCAATGAAGAAGGCGAGCGGAATCGAAAACAGTGCTGCGAGGATCTGGTCAAGGACGAGAACGGAGAACAGGTGGGAGCGGCGTGCCGCTTGACCGCCAGCAAACGCCGCAAATCCCCAGAAGAGCGCGGCGAGAAGGGCGAGCGTATTTGACACCGTCGAAGCCTATGAGTCGCTCTCTGGACTTTTTGATTCCATGTGCGGTGGCTGGAATCTCGGGTGACTCTGGAGGCGGCCCAGTTGGACCCTTCCCCCCCCTCGGGGATGCGAGGTGGCTGGAACGGAACGACTCGTCATCGGCGGTAACAGCGGCTTCGGCAGGCTGGCTGGCTGCGAGCCTGAGTTCGCTTGGTGTTGTGCATTTTGTGACTCAAGTTGTGACACGCGAGGACGACCTATTTTGAGATGCGACCGATGTCCCGGTCTTCGGTGAAGAGCAGTTCAATTTCGACGCCTTGCACCGTGGCGGTGTTTTCGACGTTGAACAGTGCGTCGATGAGTTCTAGGCGGTACCGGTCTGTGCTGCCTGAGCGCAGCATGTCCTTGGAGTCGCGCCCATCTGGGCAACGGGCGACAGCGCTCCATCGCCCTCCTTTGGTCGCGCCGATTTCGCGACCGACGCACAGAAGTCGGTCCGCGGTATCCAGCAGTTAGGAGCCTGGTGTTTTTGATTCGTTAGCGAAGAACTCGGTAACCAGTGGCTCAAATTCTTCAACTGGAAGTTCGTCGTAGTCTGGCTCGAAGCAGTTCTGGTCGTATTCGCGGCAGAAGGTGACGCAGTCATCGAACCATTCGTGGTCACGGTAGATGTCACGTGCGTTGCGGTCCCGACCCTCTAGGTGGAAGTAGTAGTACCCCTGGAAGAGCCCGTGGTGCCGAACGATCCAGTAGGTACGTGCCTCCACGTAGGGCTTAAGAATCTCGGCAGCTACTGCGCTGTGGTTCCAAGGAGCAACTGGCTCTCCTACGTCGTGCAGGAGGGCGGCCACCACCATCTCGTCGGGCTCGCCGTTTCGCAGCGCCCTAGTGGCGCATTGCAGGCTGTGGCGAAAGCGATCAATCTGATAGCCGAAGGTCGGGCCCTTCAACTCGCTGAGGAGCCGTAGAACCTGGGTTGCAGTGTCCTCGCTGTCGTGAGCTTCGTAGTGATTGGCAATGATTGCTGCATCCTCTGCGGTCATGTCCTCCATGTGGACAAAGCTGACCGTCTCCAGAGAAGCGGTATCAGTCGAGGCCTTTTGCACTTTGGGCTCCTGGGTGGGTTCGAGGGCCAGCAGGTTGGTATTGGCTCAGGACCAAGTGTTTGAAGATGCTCGGATGTCAGTCCTTGTAACTGGGTTCTAGATCGTCGAGCAATCTAAGTAAAGCGGGCCACTCCCACTGGCCCGGCGCAGAGTGCTCGTACTGGGCGCGTACTTTGTCCCAAAGAGAATCTTCTTGTCGCGCTACCGGTAGGCCTGTGGCAGCTACCTGCATTTGCAGTGCAGCAGCTCGAACTAGGTAATGCATGTTCATGAAAACTTCGCCAGCGGTAGCGCCGACAGTCAGGAATCCGTGGTTACGCATTATCAGGGCGCTATGTGAAGCAAGGCTCTTAGCCAGTCGGACGCTCTCCTCGGAGTCGAGAGAGAGGCCTTCCCATTCGTGATATCCGACGTTTCCGTAAAGCATTCCAGCGTCTTGCTGCAGGAACTCCAAGTCACAGGCAAGGGCGCAGAAAGCCAGAGCAGCGGGGGCATGTGAGTGGAAGACGAATTGAGCGTCGCTGCGGGCATGGTGAACGGCGCTGTGGATCACCAATGCGGTTGGGTTGACTGTGCCTTCACCCTCTATGACCTGGCCGTCTTGGTCGACGACCAGCAGATTGGAAGCCGTGACTTCTCGATAGAGCAAGCCAAAGCGTCCCACAAGGTAACTCTGCCCACTCCCAGGTAGGCGTGCAGTTATGTGGTTCCAGACGAGATCGTCGTATCCGAACCGCGCGGACAGGCGATGGAGGGCGGCCAAGTCCCGGCGTACAGCAATCGCTGGTGAGTCTGGATCGTTCGATTGGGTCTCTGAACTCATCGGAGTGATTGTCGTAATCTAGTGAATCGGTGCAAAGTCAGTGCTCGTTTCCAGAGCGTGTAGAACTGCTAAATAAGCAAGGTCTCGATTGCTTAGAGCTTCGGACGGTGATTTGTACTCATGAAATCCTCGCCCAGTTTTTACGCCAAGGTCACCAACTTCGACCTTGGACCGCAGATAGCTGGGAAGTTCCTCGGGTAGCCGGTCCCCGGCTATAAGGTCCAAACCATTGAAGTCGAGGCTCTGGAAAATGCCGACCACTCCAAGCCGCACACCCACGCTCGTCTTGATCGCGAAGTCAATTTCCGCAGGCGTGCACGCACCCGAATCTATCAATTCCTCCGCAGCGTCGGCCATGGCCATCATGATTCGATTCGCAATGAAGCCGGGTACAAACTTTCTCATGACCACCGGCCTTTTCCCGACCGATTCAAGAAGTGAAACGGTTCTGTCTATGGCCTTGACGGACGTTTCGGGTCCACCGACAACTTCAACTAGAGGAACAATGTGTGGTGGAGCGAACCAGTGAGCGCAGAGGAGCCGTTCCGGGTGAGAGAGCTTCGTTTCTTCGAACAGGTCTAGTACTGAGGTGTTACTTGCAATAACGGCCTCTTTCGGGGTGTGTTCTTCCAGAAGATCAAAGACCGCTTGCTTAGCCTCGAGAGATTCATAGACAGCCTCGAATATGAACTCTGCTTCAGCGGCGACGCTGCTCAGATCGGTGGTGGGTTTTACGAACCTCAAGACGTTTTCGATGGACGTCGTGGGCTCGGCTCCCGAGGAGTGTTCGGCTTCCTTGACCGTCGATAGGTTCGCCGCGATACGCCTGACAGCTGTTTCGAGAACTCCGGCGTTGGTGTCGGCCAAATCGACCGTGATGCCCGCTTGGGCAAATACCTGTGCGATCGAATGCCCCATCGTTCCCGCACCCACGACGAGAACTCTCGAAGGTTGTTTGGCCGTGTCCATCGGTGCCTCCCACATGCTTTTTCTTGCTTTCTGCGTTCAAGCCTCAAAGCCCGCGATCCCACGGACGTTAACTAGATGACCGAGCGATAAGGACTCGTTGCCACGCTCCCCTGACCGCCTCCTTTCGGTGACGGACAGGTTCATCTGTTTACACGGGGATCAAGATGTGGTAACACTCGCTGTGTCCGGAGGTGGAAGTGGGACCTGGAATGTCAGATTCCATCCGGGTGGTCCCCACATACATCGGCGCTTTGTTCGCTTTTCGCCGAGCATATGTATGGGGGAGATCTGAAACATGTCGAAGCGAGTCGCTGCCCTGGCTTGTGTGCTGGGCCTTCTAGCCGGAGCGTGTGGTTCTGATTCTGATGAGTCGACTGCACCTGCAGCTACTGCTGCACCCACTACTGCACCTGCAACTACTGCTGCACCTACTACTACTGCACCTGCTGCCGCAGATGACGGGGGTGGAGCGGCGGATGCAAAGGTCAGTGTCGCCATCCTCCTTCCCTGTGCGATAAACGACCTCTCGTGGTGCCAGGCGGCATATGAGGGCGTCAAGGAACTCGAAGCCGAGGGTCTGATCGATCTCCAGTTTGTCGAGAACGCTCCCTTCGATGCCCAAGGGGCCACTCGCGTTATGAGTGGTTTCGCGAATGACGGGGTTGATCTGATTATTGGGCATTCATTCGATTACGGAGCTCCGATCCATGAGCTAGCCCCTGAATTCCCGGACACCAAATTTGCCTGGCAGGGATCGTGTGGCGGTTGGTGCGGAGTCGAGGGTCCGAACATCGTCGATTATGCGATGAACATGTACGAGCCGGCCTATCTGGCGGGGATCCTCGCCGGCGGCATTTCTCAGACAGGCGTTCTCGGTACCAACTCCGGGTATGACATCCCCGCGTGCCGGGCTTCGGTCGAGGCTTTCTTGCTCGGAGCCCAAGAAGTCAATCCGGCAGTGACACGGCTTGATGCCTTCCTCGGTAGCTGGATTGACGCAGCGCTCGCCAAGGAAGCGACTGCAGCGCAGGCCGATCAGGGAGCCGATGTCTTTATGGCCTGCGGTAACGCTGGCTCCTTCGGAATGCTCGCTGAGGTCGCAGAACGGGGACTCTCAGGGTTCGGGTACGTCTATGACGAGTCTGCGTTGGCCCCCGGAAACGTGGTGGCGTCAATGTGGTCCAAGTTCGGCGTGAACGTCCGGAAGATGGTGGAAGGAATCGAAAACGGCACCTGGGAGGAGTACCTCACTACCCCAATGAGTGGGGGAGCGTTTGAGCTGTTGATGCATTCAGACTTCAATGCCGCAGAGATCTCCGCTGATGCCATGGCCCTTTACGAGACACGACTGGCAGGGATCATGGACGGCACATTCGAGGTGCCGTTCATTGGTGCTGCCCCTGAACCTGAGGCGGCCGAGGCCACCCAAGTTCGGGTCCGGCTCAACTGGATTGCCGACCCTGGGTTTGCTGGCCTCTACATGGCCGATGAGCTTGGGTATTTCGCGGACGAGGGCGTTGAGCCGATCTTCGAGTTCGGTGGTCCAAATGTGCCCCATCCGGTGCAGATCCTTGCTGGTGGCGCGGCCGACATTGGCTTCGGCGGTCTAGCCATGATCGCCGACTCGGCGTCACAGGGCGAAGAGTTCGTGGTCTTCGGGACGAGGCTCCAACAGGGAATCCTGGGGATCAGTTCGCTGGCTGAGTCTCCGATTTACACAGCAGAGGAACTCTGCGGCAAGAAGATCGGCGCCACGCCTGGAGACATTGTCCAACTTGATGCGCTGCTGGTTATCAACGGACTTGAGCCAGGTTGTTATGAGATGGTCCCGGTTGGTTGGGACCCCTCTCCAGTCGCCGAAGGTCTTGTTGACGGAATGGTCAACTACATGAACAGCCACCCGGTGGTGTTGGACGGCATGGGCATCGACAACGTGGCGGTTTCCTACGCCGACATGGGTATGCCGATGTACCACGACCTTGCGTTCGCTACAAAGGAGTTCGCCGAGAACCATCGCGACGCACTCGTTGGCTTCACCAGGGCGATGGTCAAAGGCTGGGAAGCAGCGTTTGCAGATCCCGAGACGGCCATGGACGTGATGTATAACGGGTCCCCCAACCTCGGTGGCGGTGTAGACGTAGGGATGGACATCTCGTACCAGATCTACATCCACTACGCCCAGGTGCCTTTGATGGAAAGTTCTCTGACTGAGACAGATGGACTTTTCTCAATGAGTTACGACGAAATGGCTGGTGCGATGTGGGATGTGCTTGCGTTGACAGGCATTGATCCGTTGCCAGAGGCAGCCGACGTCATTGATATGTCCATCTTGGACGACGCGTTCGGAGACTGCCGGCCGTCGATCTTGGCTTGTGATGGCTAGCTGCTCACCTAGTCGAGAGCGACCGGGCGGCCGTGGTCGCGGTACGCGTCCGCTCTGACATTGACCTGCTGTAGGCCACTGGTCGTCATTTAAGCGATGGTTGTACGGGTGCCCGGTCTCCGGGCACCCGTACAACGCAGCTTCATTTGAGATGAGAGGCGGGTTCGCCCTCTTTGGATTGCCGGTTGACCCCGAGATTCGGGTTTTCAATCGTCTGGGTTCTTCAATCGAAGGTGTCGATGGGTTTTATGGATGCTGAAAAATTGGTATCGGCGCCTGCCGCCGACCTACCGAGCGTGAAGGGCGAGAGCGGAATCGTTGTTCGTGACGTCGTCAAGGACTTCGACCTGGGTCTGGGCAAGCGACTACGGGCCGTCGATGGAGTATCGCTTGAAATCTCTGACGGGGAGTTCGTCGCAGTCATCGGACCTTCTGGCTGCGGTAAATCCACGATCCTGAGGATGATCGCCTCGCTAGAAAAACCCACTGAGGGCGAGGTCAGCATCAACGGCGTCGAACCATCAGTTCTGGTCAAAGGACACCGACTCGGGGTTGCCTTCCAAGATCACGCGCTACTGCCGTGGCTGAACGTCTGGGAGAACGTTGCACTTCCATTTCGGGCGGCGGGTATGCGTCCAGAGTCAGAAACGATTACTGGTCTGATTTCCTTGGTGGGTATGGCGGGATTTGAAAAGTCGCGCCCGAAACAGTTGTCGGGTGGCATGAAGCAACGCGTTGCGATAGCCCGGGCTTTGGCCCTAAACCCGGAAGTCCTCCTTCTGGATGAGCCGTTCGGAGCTCTCGACGCTGTTACCCGTAGGCAAATGAATTTCGAGTTGCAGGAGATCTGGTCTAGGGATTCGATAACCACGTTGTTGATCACACATTCCGTCGAGGAAGCGGTTCTTCTGGCAGATCGGCTGATAGTCCTCACTCAACGCCCAGGTCGCATCAGGCTGATCGAGGAAGTTCCGTTCGGCCGCCCACGTGATCGCCAATTGATGCGCACGGCGGAGTTCCACCAGTTGTGCGACAAATTGACTGCGGCACTTGATTCAGCTGAAGAGGCTCCTGAGAGTGAGTAATCAACTCCTTCGGCTTAAGGGGACTCCGTTTCACTCTCGAACGGAGGCCGCCACCTCGACTGCTGAGTGGTACCGGTGGGGTGACTACGTCGTTGTCGATGTCTATGACGGCGTGCGCCAAGAACTAGCTGCGATGCGGGAGCAAGCGACAGTTAACGAGATGTCACCGCTATGGAAACTAGCAATCACTGGAGCTGACTCGCTGAAGTTGATCAACGATGTGGTAACTCGCGACATCTCTGGACAAGAAGTTGGCCAAATCATTTATACGCCCTGGTGCAACCAAGAAGGAAAGGTTGTTGGGGACGGCTTACTTCTGCGAGAGAAGGAGGATTCCTTCATTCTCGTGGCTGGGCCCAACGATGAGTGGTTTAGGTCCTTCAGCAGTGGCCTCGATGTTGACATCGTCGACGTAACGGACGATTTCGGGATCCTGGCCTTGCAGGGTCCGAGGTCCCAAGACGTGCTCGAAAGTTCAACCGGAACTTCATTTTCTGACCTCCAGTTTTCGAGGTCTAGAACTTGCGAACTGGGAGGAGTCCAGGTCCGCGTCATTCGGCAGGGTTTCACTGGTGAACTTGGATATGAGTTGTGGGTTGAACCTGATGGGGCAGAGGATGTCTGGGACGCGCTCTTTGAGTTTGGGGCTCCCCTTGGGTTGGTTCCCGCTGGTGAGCATGCAATCGACATTGCACGAGTCGAGGCTGGATTACTGATAATCGGTTCGGACTACAGGGGAGCAGGTCCCTGGCATGGTGTAGATACATACCCCGACAGTCGCCGAGAGTGTTCCCCGCGCGAGTTGAACCTCGGACGGTTTGTGGATTTCTCAAAGGAACACTTCGTTGGGAAACAAGCCCTGCTTGACGAAGAAGCCGGCGGAGGGCCGCGGGATCGGCTGGTCGGGCTTGAACTCAGCGAGGATTCCGTCCGCAAGTTGGTGGAGATTGAATTTGGTTCCGTACTGCCAAGGGTTAGCAGGTTTGTCTACCAGTTAAGCCAAGGCGCCCAGACAGTCGGTTATGTGACAAGCCTCACATGGGCCCACTCGCTCCAGAAGATCGTTGGGCTGGCTCACGTGGAGGCACCGGTAGCCAGTGAGGGAACAGAGGTATCGCTGGTTTGGCCCTTGGATGGACAACAGCATTTCCTTGACGGGCGAATCGTGGGACTTCCATTTCGAAAACACACGCGGAATCAATAAAGAGTGTAAGCGCTCTTTGAATAGAGTTCTAAAGAGAAAATAGTTTAGTCAGATCTAGGTCACTGATCTCAGAATATGCATTATTATGAAAGGGTATAGAGAATATGATTACCATTGACTGCCATCTGCATCTGGGAATGGTTGAAACGCAAGTCCCCATTTGGTGGATGGAAGAGCTCTACGGGATGTACGGGGTGGAGGATTGGGACTCCACCGATGGTCAAGCCATCGTGGACCTTCTCGACGCGAATGACACCGACGCAGGGCTAGTCCAAGGCGGGGACATTCGCCGAACGACCTTTCATCCCGACTATCCAGAAGAGTCAGCTGGCCGGATCTATATCCCAAATGATTGGACAGCGGAGCAATGCGAGCTCCACAAGGGCCGCCTCTACGGCGTGACCTGCATCGACCCGTTTCGGGATCTTCCGGGTGCGCCCATCGAACTGGAGCGGTGCGTCACAAAACTCGGGTTCCGCTCCATGAAACTGCTCCCCAGTTACCTTCACTTCGACCCAGGCGATCCCGAACTCGATCCGCTCTACCGGAAAGCTCTGGAGCTTGATGTGCCGGTGCACTTTTTCACCGGCATGACACCGACGCGAACGGCGATGTTGAAGTATGGCGACCCCGTGCTGCTTGACGCCGTCGGTCGTCGCCATCGAGACCTAAAGGTCATCGTGTTCGTCAACTATCCATGGATCGATCAGTGCATTGCTCTTGTCGCGAAACACCCGAACTTCCATGCGGACATGTGTTATTTCGCCGGTGGGGATAGTGCCCAGCTCTACGAGGTGTTGTCGAAGTTCCGGTCCTACGGCGCCCTCGACCGGGTGATCTATGGAACCGACAATGCCGACAAGGCTCGAGCCTTCGATGGGGTTGGAAAGGTCCCTGACCTGTACTACGGAGTCAACAAGGTCGCGGAGGAACGCGGTGGCGAACCTTTCAGCCAGGACGAACTAGACGCAATACTCGGCGGGACTGCTTCCAAGTTGTTCAAGATCCCATGATGCAGTTCTGGAGAGATTGCCAATGGTGACGATTGACTGTCACCTGCACTTAGGTGTGATTGACCAGCACACGCCAACTTGGTGGTGGTGGGAGCAGTTCGGTTTCGAACCGGTCTCTGTCGACGGTGAGACAATTGTCGAATTCCTCGATAGCGCAGGTCTAGACGTTGGGTTGGTGCAGGGGGGTGACATTCGACGAAATACATTCAACCCGGAGAGCCCCAAAGACCGGAATATGTATGTACCCAACGACTTCACCGCCAGACAGTGTGAGATGTATCCGGACCGGCTCTATGGGGTGATCGGGGTAGACCCCCTACTTGACATAGCAGAGAGCCTCAATGAGATAGATCGTTGTGTAGAGGAATATGGCTTCAGGGTCTTGAAGCTCTTGCCTACATATCACCACTACCGTCCAGACGACAGGAGACTTGATCCTTTCTTTGAGCGTTGCCTCTTGCATGACATCCCGGTTCAGATTCACCTCGGTTGGACGCGGACTATCAATACAACGATGGAGGACCAACGCCCGGTCCATCTAGACCGTATTGGACGAGATTTCCCGGACCTGAAACTTATAGTTGCCCACCTGGGACACCCGTGGGTTGATGAAGGAATTGCTGTAGTAGCAAAGCATCCGAATTTCTATACTGAAATGTCAGGATGGGCGGCCTACGGCATGGCCCCCCATGAACCAGTCGAAGAGATTTACAAGGCGTTGAAGAAACTAAAGTATTATGATTGCCTCGACAAAGTAATGTTCGGCTCAGATAACGCCGATTGCGTTGATATGTATCCTTTGGCAAATGAAATGTCTCGTGAAAAGGACGGAGTGGAACTCTACAGCGAAGAGACTCTTAGCAAGATTATGGGCGGCACGGCTGCTGAAGTGTTCAAGATTAGGTCCTGAGAATAGGAGTGGTATGAGATGGTAGGCGTCGAAACGTATTGGGATTACCGGAACCCACACCTTTGGATGGAGAAAGTCGGTCGAACCCAGCTTCCTCCAGTGATCGTGACTGCAGCCATTAACGGTGGATTCCACGGCAAGGAGGCGAATGCGGCGCTCCCGGAGACACCGGAAGAACTCGCCGAGGAAGCCTTCAGGGCGTACGAGGCCGGAGCCAGTCAAATCCACATTCATGGCCGTGATCCAGAGGACTGGAGCCAATGCACCGGAGACCCCGAGGTTTACGGAAGGATCAACTCTCTAGTCCGTGAGGCTTGCCCAGATGTGATCATCAACAACAGCACAGGAGGGGGCCCGACTCTCACGACGGAAGAGCGCTATTGCCCCCTGGATGCGGATCCCGCTGCCGACGTGACGACCCTCAATCTCGGACCTGCGATGTCGAAGTTCACTATGGAGGAGCGTCCGGAGGGACTACCCCACCCTCGTGGTGCGTTGGAGTTCGACATGTGTGACTCAACTACGTATGGGGAACTAAACCACTACGCCTCTGTAATGAACGAACGTGGATTCAATATTGAATTCGAGGTCTACAACTCGGGTCAGTTCTGGGTTCTCCAAGACCTCATTGATAATGGACATGTGAAAACGCCATTCATGGTTCAGTTCGTCCTCGGCGTCGGAATGGCCGCTTTGCCGACCCCCGCGAGTCTGATGGCACTAATCAGCGAGCTGCCAAACGGTGCGATGTTCTCGGTGATCGGGACGGGTGTCTACCAGATTCCCATGAACGTCATGGGCTTGGTTCTGGGAGGTCACGTTCGGGTGGGCCTTGAGGACAACCTGTACTACAGGAAGGGCCAGAAAGCAGGCGGGAATGCCGAGATGGTTGCTCGAATCAAGCGAATTGCTGAAGACATGAACCGAGAAGTGGCGACCCCACAGCAAGCACGAGAAATGCTTGGCCTTGGAGCACTCTCGCCCGTTGCCTGAAGTCGGCATTCTCAAAGTCTTTGAAATAGGTCCACAACATGCCCCTGCAACTTGAATACTTTGATGTAACAGAGATCGTCCTTGGAGATCGGACGGTGCTTGAAGGTGGGACGCTCGTGGTTGACCAAGACCGCCTACGAGCACACTTGATGGAAGACGACCACTTTGAAGACGTTTCCCTCCACGTCGCCCACCCTGGCGACAGTCTCCGGATCATCAACGCGGTAGACGCCGTGGAACCACGCTGCCGTCTGGGGAACGGCGACCACGATTTCCCAGGGTTTCTTTCCGCTCCACAAACTGTTGGAGAAGGACGGACGGCCGTATTGCGTGGTGCAGCCGTAGTAGAGGTCTCTGAGCCGGTGCCAGGGGAATCAACATACTGGCGCGAGGCATTCTTCGATATGACGGATTCCTGCAACGGATTCAGCCCTTTCTCTGACCTTGTAAACCTTGTTATTGAGGTCACGCCAGCCAAATCGATTCGGGAAGACGAACGGCCTCCCCTGAATGTCTTCGAGGGGACTCCAGAGGCAGTATCTCTGAACCGAGCAATACGCATGGCAGGGCTGAAGGCCAGCGTCTTCATGGCCTCGGCTGCAGAAGGTGTGACGCCGAATGAAGTAACTACTTTTGACTTGCCGTCAAGGCGAAATAATGATCTGCCCGGAATCGTCTACCTCTATCAGCTGGCAATTCCGTATCTGTATGGTGAAATAGTCCCTGGTGGAGGAGCTATCGGGGGCTCGGCACACCTGCCAACCTTGATTCACCCAAATGAGATTCTCGACGGTGCTCTTGTATGTGGATGGAATGCGATTGCATGCATGCGAGAACTCACATATGTAGCTCAGAACCACCCCATCATCAGCGACCTGTACGAACGAAGTGGCAAGGACCTCGAGTTCCTTGGAGTCGTTCTCTTCGCTAATGGCGATACCCGAGAAAGCAAGGACCGGTTGACTGGGCATGCCACCACACTTGCGCGACTCCTCAACCCAGACGGTGCAGTTATCAACTACGCAGGTGGTGGGCATCCGTGTGTTGACACCATGATGATCTGTCAGAAGTTGGAAAACTCGGGCATTCCAACAACCGTCCTCTCCATGGAGATGGCTCCGAATCCGTCGGACTCTGGGTTTGTCCACTTTGTTCGAGAGGCTGATGCCATCGTTAGCACCGGCAATTACGAGGAGAGTTACGACTTCCCGGAGGTGAAATCAGTAGTTGGAGGGGCTGCGTTGCTCAACTCGGAGTCCAGTCCTAACGGGCCGTTTTCATATCCATTGAGCGGTCTCCTCGGCTCGACGAATCAATTCGGGTTCACAAACATGACTGCAAGATCTCACTAGGTATGAGTAGTCCCAGCAGGCCAAGGAGCGGTATGTCCCAGCCCTCAGATCTCACCATGCATGCAGGGAGGATGAGCAGATGAAAGTCGTCCACTACCTAAATCAGTTCTTTGCTGGTATCGGGGGCGAGGAGGCTGCAGATCACGCTCCCGAGTACCGAGAAGGCCCGTTGGGGCCGGGCGTTCGCCTTGACGAGTTGTTTGGTGGCTCAGCCGAAGTAGTTGGGACTCTTCTCGCAGGAGACAACTACTTCAGTATGAACCAGGCGGCTGCTATGGAAGTGATTGAGGGTCTTCTGCGTGCATCGGGCGGCGAGTTTCTTATCGCCGGTCCAGCTTTCAATGCAGGTAGATACGGCCTGGCCTGTGGCGAAGTCTGCTCCTTGGCGGTAGATCGTCTAGGAATGCCGGCATTTATAGCGATGTCAGAAAACAATCCTGCAGTTGAACTCCACAGGGCCAAGGTCCCCATTCTTCGGACATCTGAATCGACCAGTGGCATGGGACAGGCGCTAGAGGATATGGCTGCGGGCACCCGCGCTTATCAGGGTTCCGATGGCGACTGGTCAGATGCCGCGCCACTGTTGATTTCGAGAGGCATCCGGCTTAATGAAGTTTCTCCTAGTCGCGGCTCAACAAGGGCAATAGACCTGCTGCTCTCCAAGATCGAGGGTCGGCCGTATTCGACCGAGTGGCCACTTCCTGAGTACGACATTGTCCAGCCAAGTGACCTTGAAGTCACCAATTCACAACCCTTGCTTGCACTAGTGACCGAAGGGGGCCTGGTTCCAACTGGGAACCCGGAGAGATTGAACTCAGGTCGAGCAGATCGGTGGTTCCGCTATCCGGTGCAGAGCATGGACCGGTTGCTGTCGGAAGAATTCGACATCATTCATGGGGGGATAGATACAACTCCATCTAATGAGAATCCAAATCGGATGGTTCCTCTAGACACAGCAAGAGAGCTGGAACCCAATGGTGGCTTTTCGTTGCACGAACACGTCTATTCCACCACGGGCAACCAGGGCTCGATGCCCGCAATGCGGAAGATCGGAGACGAGATCGCTGCAGAATTACACAACGAAGGTGTTCATGCAGTCATAGCAACATCCACTTGAGGAACAGGAACGCGCAGCGGGTCTGCGCTTGTGAATCAGTTCGACAAAGCTGGAATCCCATCGGTGCTGGTGACCGCAATACCTTCCTTGGCTGAGTCGCTTGGGGTCAATCGGATTGTGGAAGGCGGAGCAGTCACTCACCCAATGGGGGCGCCGGACGTCCCATCTAATGAAGAGCAGGCGTATCGAGCCCAGTTGTTTGAACTGGCACTCAGTACTTTGAAGACATCAGTATCTGGTCCGACTGTATTCACGCTAGATCAAACAGCCTGACTATTAGTAAGGTTCTGGGAATAATTGATGAATAGCATCGGCAACCGACCCTGCATCAAGTCGGTCAACCTCTGTTTGGCCCACGTTCCTAATCTGGTTCGGTATGGGTCAAAACCACAACGCGAAATCGATGCACACCCAGAAACCCTTGACGAGATTCTCCGAGCAGCACGATCTTTCGAAGAAGCTGCGGCCTACCCTCCACACCAGGCCTTTATCGGAAATCTCATGCCGGAAGATCTGGAGCAGATCGCAAGACCCTGGCATTCAAAGCCATTAGTCAATGCTTCGCCGGTTGGCCCCGATGGGCTTATTGTCGAGGAGGGACTATTGCTCTGCCTTACGGCAGCGACAGACCCCTTCAACCTTCTCCGCCTCGATCCGCAGTACATAGGGCGGCACCGGGAGGCGCTCTCCACTGCTGAATGGTTCACCAAAGATGACTTCGATGCTCTAGGCGATGGAACACCCCAAGAAACGTTGAAGGAACTCGTCAAGTCTCGGGGGGCACTTCCGCTGCTTGAGAAAGATGAACTAATTGGCTGCGTAGAAAATGCCCATAGCGAGGACTCGAGCCTTCGTAGAGAGATCGTTCTGGAGAATTTGATGGCAAAGTCATCCGCAGTGCTCGCGCTGCGGATGCTCAGCGCCGTCGAAGAGCGTGGTGCGGATATCGACTATGTAATGGGATGCGGTGAGGAGGCCGTAGGAGACCGATACCAGCGTGGCGGAGGAAATCTTGCGAAGGCTGTTGCTGAACACGGCTGGTGCCCGAATGCCACAGGTTCTGACATCAAGGCCTTCTGCTGTGCGCCAAACCACGCCATCGTTATGGGTGCAGCACTAGTCGCCAGTGGCTTGTATAAGAACGTGGCTGTAATCGGTGGGGGATCGCTTGCGAAACTGGGAATGAAGTTTCAAGGGCACCTGCGCAATGGAATGCCCATTCTCGAAGATGTCTTAGCTTCGGTCGCAGTTCTCATAGGAGAGGACGATGGGTTCAGTCCAGTCATTGATCTTGAGTCGGTCGGTCGCCACACGGTTGCGGCCGGCTCGTCACCCCAGGCCATTGCCGAGGCCTTGATTCTCGAACCCCTAACTAGCAAGGGACTGGGCATCTTGGATGTCGATCGTTACGCAACCGAACTCCACGATCCTGACATCACCGAACCTCAGGGCAGCGGGAACACTCCGCTAGCCAACTATCGAGTGCTGGCCAGTCTTGCTGTCCAGCGAAAAGAGATCAGTAGAGAGGAAATCCCCGATTTCGTTGGTCGTTTCGGAATGCCAGGGTTCTCTCCAACACAGGGACATATCGCATCGGCCGTTCCCTTTCTTGGCCACGCGTGCAGGAGCCTGACCAGTGGTGAGGCGGATCACACGATGTTCTATGCCAAGGGAAGCCTGTTTCTGGGACGGATGACCGAGATGTCAGATGGCATGTCATTTATCTTGAGTCGCAATACAAACACTAAGAAAAGTCAGAAGGGTTGACATGACAGAGTTGAGTGGAAAGTGCGTTATCGCGATTGGAGAACGCGATGGCATCCCAGGTCCAGCTATTTCAGAAGTAGTCAGGTCTGCGGGAGCCCGAGAAGTGGTGTCCTTCACTCAGTGCTTCGTTTGAACGTCAGCCGGAGCTGTTGATCTGGATGATCAAACGAAGATTCTCGAGACGGTGCGAGCGAACGGTGATAACGAGGTCGTCGTCGTCTTGGGTACACCTGACCGTGATAGCACGGAAATCGTCACCCAAACTGTGACAACTGGAGATCCCAGTTATGCGGGCCCTCTGTCAGGAATCCCTCTCGGCCTGCCAGTCATCCATGTTCTCGATGAGCGGGTAGCAGCACAGTCAGATCCGGCGACCTATTCGTCTGAGATCGGGCTGATGCTGGACGCGCTGGAAAGAGATGCACTGGTTGCTGCCACACGAACTTCAGAATCCGGGTAAGCGTTAGTAAAGGGTCCGGTAACCCGGGATCTGCGATCAGTTAGAGCGAGAAATGGGTGCCTTGAGATCACACGCCAGTCGAGAGATGACCCGGCCAGAAGTGATTCAGGCGAAGCCTCGGGAGCATTTCGACATCTAGGACAATCAGGTTGGTTGCGCCCAGCCAACCCAACTCGTCCAGGGGGACAGAGATGAATCAAGAAACCGTTTGGCTCGATAACGAGCATCCCGCACTGCGAAAGTGCTGGCATCCAGTCGCCAGGTCAGAGGATGCAGTAGAGGGAGTCCCATTACAGGTCGAGCTCCTAGGGGAGTTCTGGTGCGTCCTGCGGCTTGATGGGCAACTAGCTGCTTTCCCAGATGTTTGCCCACATCGATTGGCCACTCTTAGCGAGGGGTCTGTTGTTGATGGGACTCTTCAGTGCGGATATCACGGTTACCGCTATGCAATGGACGGGAAGTGCGTGAAGATCCCAGCGCAGTCTCCGTCTCTTCCAATTCCGCCTCGGGCGAATTGTCAGATGGCCGCTGGCATTCAAGACCACTTGGGTTTGGTTTGGCTGGCTCCAGATGAACCACTTGTGGGGCTCCCAGAGGTACCAGAACATGATGATCCGAATTTTGTGAATTGCCCACTTGAGCCTTGGGAGTGGAATGCCAGTGCGGCCCAGATGGCTGACAACTTCCTGGACCTCGGCCACTTCCCCTTTTTGCACCTCGCAACGTTCGGGGTGACAGACGATGAGCAAGTACCCGACTACGACATGGAGCGGTCAGGTCTTTCCGTGCGCGTCGAGTATTCCCACGCGACCAAAGCTCTAGCGGATTCGATGGATAACGCCGATGATTTCAGGCAAGTCGAACGGCACGACGTGTTCGTATTTACACCGCCGCATCATGTCTACATCTACATCGACTATGCCGATGAGAACGCCGTGCTCGCAATCAGCTTTGCTCATCAACCGGTGAATGCCTCAACGACTCGTCTCTTCTGCACCGATTATCGGAACGATATTGAAGACACGGCTGAAGCGCGTCTAGAGGCAACAAAGTTCCAGTTGGCAGTGGGTGCCGAGGACAAAGCACTGCTTGAGCGATCGCATTTCAAGGCGGTGCCACTTGACCAGCGTTACGAAGTACACACGAAGGCAGATCGTGTCACTTTGGAAATGCGCAGGATCTTGACGGACCTTGTCGCGTTAGCTAGCGAGTGAGCCATCTCGTGGTCGAACCGGCAAGCCCAGAGCATGTCCGTTCGATTCCTAAAGTCGAACTGCACGTTCATGTTGAAGGAGCTGCGCGGCCTAGCACCCTTACGAATCTCGCGAGACAGAACGGAATTGAATTGCCCGTGCAGGACCTCGCATCCCTGTACGCCTACGAGGGACTGGAAGACTTCATTGGCGCCTACGACATAGTGTGCCGCTGTCTCGTTAGCGCCGCGGATTACGAGCGGGTTACCCACGAGTCGTTGGAACTCGCCCACCTTGCAGGCGTCCAGTACAGAGAGATGTTCTTTTCGCCAACCTTCGCGCTACGAAGAGGGATCCCTTTCAAGACTGTCTGGCAGGGACTTGCGGCAGGGGTAAGTGAGGCACGCAAAGACTTCGGAATTGAATGCAAGCTCATCTTAGATATTGACAAGCCCTCAGGTCCGGGACCGGCCCGTGAACTGATCGACCTGGCGCTTGGCTGCGATCGTGAGGTTCTTGTCGGGATTGGTGGAGATGCGGGCGAGGACGGAGTTGACCTTGTTGCCTTTGTCGAACCTTTCGAGTTCGCCCGGCAGCAGGGTTTTAGGACGACCATGCACCTCAGTGAAGAAGGACCGGCCTCGGACATAGCCGTCGGTGTGCGACAAATAGGAGTCGACCGTGTTGATCATGGCTTCAACTTGTTGAAGGACATGGACCTGACTCGAGAGGTGGTTGAACGCCAGGTGCCGGTGACTGTTTGCCCAACCTCGAATGTTGAGATCGGTCTCCTGGATAGCTTGTCGGATCACCCGGCACCAGCCATGCGACAGCACGGAGTGTTGGTCTCGATCAACTCCGACAACGCAGAGATGTTTCGAATTGATTTGGCCGACGAGTTTCTTCGGGTCCAAGAGGCCTTCGGCTATGGACTAGCGGATCTCGAGGACCTTTCGATAGCAGCAATTCAGAGCAGCTGGCTCGATGACGCGTCGAAGACAGAGATGAAGAGGCAATTCACCACCCGATTCCAGGAGTTACGTTCGGAGATGGGAAGAACCGAAAGGGCCTTTGAGTTGTGAATGGAGAGTTGAGGAGAGCATGAAGAGGTGGCAGCAATCTGTTTCCCATGCTTTGCCCGGAAATCAGCATGCCTGAAAGACTTTGCAACGACCCTGTTCTGGAGAATCTGTGGCACCCCGTTGCGGCCATTCCTGACGTGCGAGAACGCGGTCCGATCACGACCCAACTCCTAGGCGAGAAGCTTGTGATCTCAGGACAGGCAGGTGAAGAAATCGTGGTCTCAGAAGTGTCAGATGTGGGTATCGATCGGCGACTGCCAGTCCGAGAGTCCTTCGGGTTCGTATGGACGAGTTTGGGTTCGCCGCCAGAAACCCTCTTCGACATTCCTGAGTTTCACGAACCAGACCGTTGGTACGAGAACAGTGGAAGCTTCGGGGTACATACCTCCGCTGGTCGAGTGGTTGAAAACTTTCTCGATCTCGCACATTTTCCTTTTGTTCATGATGGATACCTGGGAGAACAGCCTTATACGGAAGTAAAGGAGTATTCAGTAGGAATTGACAACGGAGAGATCTGGGCAACCGGCTGTGAGTTCTACCAGCCAATCGCTGCGGTCTCCGCGACAGATGGTCAGGTGACCAAGTACTCCTATCGGTTGGCGCACCCTTTCTGTCCGCTCCTCTATAAGACGAGTCCTCTGGATCCCGAAAGGTTCGATGTCATCGGGATCTTCGTCCAGCCGATGACGGAAGTGCAGACTTGTGCACATCAGTTTCTCTGCCTTCTGGATGAAGCCAATGACGATGCGACCATCAAGAGGTTCCAGGCGATCATCTTCAGCCAGGACAAACCGATCCTCGAGAACCAAGTCCCCAAACGATTACCGCTAGGACCCCGAGCAGAAACTCCGATCAGGGCCGACAAGACGTCAATTCAGTATCGGCGTTGGCTCACTGAGCTCGGAGTTTCGTATGGGGTGATCCGAGATGAGGCCCAACAAGTTGCCGCTACCAAGGAAGAAGTTCGCTAATGGGGCAGGGGTCTCGTCAGTGGCACCCGGTTGCGGCGATCGCTGACCTCCGACACAGACACGTGTTCCAAACAGAACTGTTTGGCCATGAGCTGGTCGTCTGGCAAGCCGATGACAGTTTCGTAAATGTGTGGGAAAACCGCTGCCTGCACCGAGGTGCGCGACTATCGGTTGGGATAAATGATGGAGCTGAACTGATTTGCGCTTATCACGGTTGGCATTACGCAAATCGAACGGCAGGGTGCACCTATATTCCTGCTCATCCAGCTGATGGTCCGTCTCGCACTGTTTGTAATGGCGTTTATCCGTCATTCGTCCAACATGGGCTCGTATGGGCCGCACTTGAACCACCAGATGAGATACCAGCCTTCGACTGGCTGGATGACGGTGAGCCGCTTGTTCTGCGCAGCCTCCCTATCGACGCTTCACTCGAAGAGGTTCAGCGCCATCTGGCAGGCCATGAATTCAGCGTTCATCCCGACCAGGATGGACAGAATCCGCTCTTTGGATTGGTTCCCAGTGACCAGAATTCATTTTGTTACCAAAATTCGGCTTCAGCCGACCCGTTCGCAGCACGGTTCCTGCTGCAACCGTTCAGTTCCAATAAGACAATCATTCATGGTCTAGTAGCCCCCGCCCCTGAAGAAGAAGATCGGCTAGCAAGTCTCCTTCACTACAACACTCAGTTAACAAGGTTCCGGGAAGAGGTCGAATCCAGCATCTCCGTCAGTGCAGACCCGTGGTTGGAGGACATCGACCGACCAACCCATGGACGGCGTGGGAACACGTTCTCGACCGCTGACGAGATAGAAGTCGAAGTGGTCAAGAAGTGGAAGGCCGCAACAGACATCGCCGGTTTTGAGTTACGTCCAGCCGGAACGGACCTTCCGACATTCCAGCCTGGAGCCCATATCGACCTTCACCTGGCCAATGGCCTAGTTCGGCAGTATTCACTAATCAACGGGCCAGAAGAACAGGGCTGTTATCAGATCGGCGTAAAACTGGAACAGGACTCGCGCGGAGGGTCCAGGTTTCTCCATGAAGAGGTCCAAGAGGGCGACAGGATCGCAATTACGGGTCCGCACAACAATTTCGGCCTCCGCAGGGATACTCCTCGGACCGTGTTGCTTGCCGGCGGCATTGGGGTGACGCCGCTCCTTGCAATGGCACAAGCGCTAGATAGAACCGAACTCGGCTTCACGTTGCACTACTTCGCGCAATCCACTGAGCACCTGGCGTTCCAAGATCGACTTGGAGAATTGGGAACCCGACTACGAACGCATATCGGATTAGGACCCGAGGAAACTATGCAGACTGTAGAGAAGGCCCTCGGACCCTACGATCACCTCAGTCAGGTCTATTCCTGCGGGCCGCCCCAAATGATCAACGCGATTCGCGACACTGCGTCAAGCCTGGGGTGGCCACCTGAAGCTATTCACTACGAATACTTCAAGAATGAGAAGACAATCGATCAGCTTTCAGCCTTCGAGGTCCACCTAGCCCGATCTGGGATCAGCCTCTCTGTCGACAGCGGAAAGACAATCCTTGAGGTCCTTCGTGCCAATGGAGTTCCCCTTCCCTCATCATGCGAACAAGGAGCTTGTGGAACTTGCGAAGTTCCAGTCCTAGACGGAGTGCCACACCACCAAGACGTCTACCTCAATGACTCTGAGCATGAGGCAGGAAAGAGAATAATGACCTGCGTTTCTCGAGCTCACTCGGAACAGCTTATTTTAGATATCTGAGGCCCATCTCGTGATTACTCTCTATGACTATGAGTTATCGGTGAACTGCTACAAAGTTCGTTTGTTGTTGAATTTTCTTTCAGTTCCTTACAATCTGCATTCGATTGACTTTTTTCCGGGTTGGGAGCATAAATCTGAGTGGTTTAAGGAGATCAACCCCCTAGGCCATATCCCAGTAGTTGATGATGATGGGTATATCCTCCGAGATTCGAACGCCATCCTCATTTACCTTGCTACAAAATATGACGACGAACTCAAGTGGTATCCAACCCGGCAAGCAGAACTTCTAGGCGAAGTCTCCCAGTGGATGATGTTCTCAGAAGGGACGACAAACACTGCCTCAGCCGCCAGGCTGCACGACAGCCTGGGCTATGAATTTGATATTGATGCGTGTCGCTCAGGGGCCCATCGTCTTTTCAGGGTGCTCGACGAACACCTCTGGTTCCGAGAACAACAAAATCTTCCTTGGCTCTGCTCGGCTGAGTTTCCAACACTTGCAGACCTGGTGATCTTTCCCGATGTGATTCTCTCAGAAGAGGGGGGAATCAATCGGGTTTCCTATCCAGCTATTCGCCGATGGACGGACCGATTTCGCAGATTACCCAACTTCTCCCTAATGGCGGGAGTGCTTCCAGCAGGGGCGATCTAGTCGGTCAGGGCATCAAAACTGGCGGTCAGTCAAAAAGGCGGGGGCTGTTCATCATCTGGACCGCCCCGGGTTTATCTCTATTGGCAGGTCTAGGCGTTTGATCAAGTCCGTAGCACGACCTTGCGCCTCTTCCATGACGCTTTGTTCATCAACCTTTGTACAAGAGCCCTGTTCGAAAATGACCTCACCACCGACGATGGTCATTTCTACGTCTGTGCTTCGGGCCGCGAAGGCGACAGCTGGGATTGGCGCCGGTCTAGGTGTCATATGGGGGCCGTCAAGTGAGACGACTGTGATGTCTGCAAGAAGTCCTGGGCTTAGAACACCGGCTTCTAAACCTAGAAATTCAGCTCCACCCCGAGTTGCAAGAGTTAGAGCCTGTTGGGGTCCTGACTCAGTTGGGTCCATGCTTTGAAGGCGTTGGATGATCACTGCCAATTTGATCTGCTCGAACATGTCGTTGCGAAATCCCGCCACAGCGCCGTCGTAGCCGAGCCCAATCGAGGCGCCGGCCTCGACAAGGTCGGTCAGTCTCATAGTGCCAAGGCCGAAGATTCCATGGGAGACCGGGCAGTACGCGATTCCTGTTTTACGCTCACCGGCTAAGGCAACTTCCTCGTCGTCGAGAAAAATCATGTGTGCTATGTGGGCATCAGGTCCTAGGAGACCGGCTTTCTCCAACCAGATGACCGGTCTTGTCCCGTGTTCAGCGAGGTAGACGTCGGCGTCGGTTTTGTATTGGGAGCAGTGGGTGTGCCACCCAACGTTCTTTGAGCGGGCGAGTTCAACTGCCGAAATGACGAAGTCCTGATCGTTGTAGATGATGTCGCCAGGGGCAGGCCAGATCTCCACCTTGCTACCGGCAGGACGTGCGTCGATCGCTTCAGCCGCTCTCACCAACTGCTCTTCTTCTGGGTACGGCTGTTCGCGGCCCATTCCGTGCCCTATGGCGCCGCGCAACCCCACTGATTCCACTGCATCGGCAACGGCTATTGTCGTCTCGAGGTCGGTTCCTGCATAGTGGTGGTCTAGGACCGCAGAAGTTCCGCTTCTCGCCTGTTCTACCGCTGCCATCGTCACTGCAGCTCTCACTTCGTCCCTTGTCATGCTTGCAGCCAGCGGCATCATGAACTCCGGAAGCCAAACTCTGAAGTCGACACCCTCTCCTAGGCCACGTGCGGCATTCTGAAATAGGTGGTCGTGGGCTGAGACGAAACTAGGTATCACCGCTCTAGCGCTGCAGTCGACGACCCTTTTCGCTGACAGATGCTTAAGGTCACTCTCTAGGCCGACGGCAGTAATCCGGTCACCCTTGATTGCGACAGTGCCTGGTTCGAAGATCTGGGCGCCGGTGTCCATCGTGATCACTGCGCCACCTGTCAACAGGAGGTCGCATGACCGGCTTTCAGCAGTGGAGTCGCGGTCCTCGTCCATGGCTACTTGGAGATCATATTCGCCAGTAGTACTTCATCAAGATAACCGTTATGAGATAAAAAGATCTTGCTAAGGGAATGAAGTAAGTCCTGCGACAGAGTCAAACCAGAGTTGACGCTATAGTCCGCAGCTGTCTTCCTGAGCGATTGGTCGTGGTGACACTTGTCCGTGTATCTTCTTGGCCGTGTCAATGGGATCTGCCTCTAGTTCTCCTGCCAAGGAATCTCCCGGCTCTGGAGATGCAGTGTCGATGACCGGGATCCGAAAGTCATTTGGATCGACCGTGGCCCTAGAGGGAGCAGAATTTCACCTGCATCATGGAGAGATCCACGCCCTCCTAGGCGAGAACGGAGCTGGCAAGTCCACTCTGATGAACATTCTCTATGGCCTGGAGCAGAGAGATGGCGGCGAAATACTGGTAGATGGAGTACCAGTAAATTTTGGCACTCCTCAAGACGCTGTTGCCAAAGGTATTGGAATGGTACACCAGCATTTCAAGCTCGTACCCCGCCTATCAGTAATTGAGAACGTTCTCCTCAGTGATCGGAGATCGCGAACGTTTCGGCTTCCAGACCTTGATGTAGCTGCAAAAGAACTAGAAGAACTTGCTGATCGTTATGGCCTGCCGATTTGTGCCACTGATCAAGTCTCAGAGTTGTCTGTGGGAGAGCAACAACGCGTCGAAATACTCCGTTCGCTCTATCTGGGTGCGGAGACGCTGATACTTGATGAGCCCACTGCTTCCTTGACCCCACTTGAAGTAACCCAACTGCTGGCGAAACTCCGAGACCTTGCCAATACCGGAACGTCGATAGTCATTATTACGCACCATCTCGACGAGGTGATGGAATCGGCAGATCGGGTCACGGTCCTGCGGTCTGGGTCGAATGTGCGAACTACGAAAGCAGCTGATACAAGCCAAGCCGAGCTGGCGAGGATGATGGTCGGAAGAGACGTACGAATCCTTACGCAGCCGAATGCAATGCGAACCCAGCCATCAGAGCGACCGTCTTACGAGCAAAGACGTCCGGTATTGCAACTCGCCGGCGTTGGAGCCGGTGCTCATGATCCTGTGAACGGCAGTGATGACGGGCTCAAGCGCGGGTTGCTTGACATCTCCTTGGCCGTCCATCCAGGCGAGATTGTCGCTATCGCCGGTGTCGAAGGGAACGGACAAACCGAACTCGAAGACGTCCTTAGTGGATTTCTCAAAGTCGACGAAGGGGATTTCTGGATTGATGGCAACGATTTGGCAAGTTGTCAGCCATCAGACCTGTTAGATATCGGTGTCGGATACATACCTTCTGATCGCTACCGGCGTGGCGTGATAGGAGCACTGTCAGTAGCTGTAAATATCTCCTATGACAGGGTTAGTGAACCGCCAATAGGAACCCAACTATGGGTTAATTCTCGAGAGATCATGAAGCAAGGCAGCCAAGCGGTTGAAGAGTTCTCGATTGTTGTCCAAGATGCCGCAGATCTCGTAGGCACGCTTTCTGGGGGCAACGCACAGCGGGTAGTCATCGCTCGCGCGCTTGCAAAGGACCTTCGGCTCCTCGTGGCAGCGCAACCAACTCGTGGGCTTGATGTTGGAGCGATCGAGTTCATATGGGACCTCCTTGATCAACAGAGGTCACAGGGACTCGCTACCCTTTTGATTACCACCGATTTAGACGAAGTTATGGCTCTCGCTGATCGCGTCTACGTCATGTATCGGGGACGGTTAACGGAAGTGCCCAATGACCGTGAACTAATTGGCATGGCTATGGGGGGCTCGAGTGAGGAAGTTGGAGACCCACGTTGATGCCTGCTGGTCAGTCCATGAGCTGGTCCGGTGAGGAATCTCAGGTCGTGCATTCGTATCCATGAACATGAAAGCCGACTTGGACAAGAAGTTCGAACTACCAGCGTCTCTCCGCTGGTTGTCGGCGATCTTGGGGGCTCTGGTTACTGGTGGGGTTCTTCTAGCCCTAGTTGGTGCGAACCCTGTCACTGCCTATATAGAGATGGTCCAGGGAACGTTTGGTTCTCTTTTCGACTTGAGTCTGGTGCTCACGGAGATGGTCCCACTGGTGATCATCGGCCTCGGTCTTCTAATCGCCTTTCGGGCCCGGATATGGAATATCGGCGCAGAGGGCCAATACATGTTTGGTGCTCTCCTCGGTGGGGCGTTTGCTCTCCATGCTCCGTTAGGTACCCCGTTTCTTGCAGTTCCGGCGGTGCTGGTAGTTGGGGCGTGCGCTGGCGCGCTTTGGGGGCTGCTCGTAGCGCTAGCGCGTGTGCGCTGGCAGGTGAACGAGGTGATCTCGTCGCTCTTGCTCAACTACGTCGCTATTTTTGTATTCGCATACGCAGTTCGAAAACCACTGCGAGACCCTGGTGGATTCAAGCCGACTTCTGAGCGCATTCCCGACCAGTTTGAACTCGCCGACTTTCCGGTTGATGAGATCCGAGTCCATATCGGAATCATTCTGGCGCTACTGCTCGTGCCAGTAGTCGGCTTTCTGGTTAACCGGTCACCCTTTGGTCTGCGAGCGACCATGTTCGGCATGAATCCTGAAGCCGCTCAAGCCGCAGGTGTCAATACCTCAAGGATGACCGTAAGGATCATGCTCCTGTCGGGTGCCTTCGCTGGACTTGCGGGGATAGTCCAGGTCTTAGGGTCAGAATTCCGACTGAGCAACAACCTCGCGACTGGCTACGGTTTCACAGCGATCGTGGTTGCTTTGATTTCGCGACTTCGCCCCGTTGGCGTCGTGATAGCCGCCGCATTGCTTGGGGCGCTGACCCTCGGTGGTGACGTCATCCAAAGAACACAACAGGTACCTCGGGTGCTGACCATGGTCATCCAGGCGATATTTGTGCTCTTTCTGCTCTTGGCCGACCGCCGGAAGGGGGAGCAGTAATGGACTGGGGCGATGTCTTCGGCGGAGCAGCGCTGATCCCCCTTCTCAACGCAGGGATTCGGCTAGCTATCCCGACTGGCTTGGCGGCGGTAGGGGAGTCCTTCTGCCAAAGGGCAGGGGTCCTGAATCTCAGCCTCGAGGGGATGATGCTAACCGGCGCCCTGACTGCCTACCTGGGTGCCTACTACAGCGGTTCTCTCTGGGTTGGCGTACCAGCAGGCATTGGAGGCGGGCTCTTGGTCGGTGTTCTCATGGCCCTGTTCACCCTCCAGTTCAAGACCGAACAGGTCATCAACGGAATCGTCTTGGTTCTTCTTGCTCAAGCTGGAACAAGTTTCACTTTTGCAAAGTTATTTGGTGACCTCACACTGACTGGTCGCTTTGAACCAATGGGGAACTGGGAGATTCCCGGCCTCTCATCAATTCCCGGCGTTGGAGCGGTACTCTTCGACCAGTCTCCACTTGTCTACCTCTCAGCGGTTCTGATCTGGGGAATCTGGTACCTCCTCAACCGGACAACCTTCGGGCTGGCTGTGCGGGCGGTTGGTGATCGACCTGCGGCAGCCGATGCGGCTGGAATCAGTGTGAACGGAACCCGTTGGATAGCGATCCTCATTTCCGGCGCGATGGCAGGTCTTGGTGGCGTTGTTCTTGTAGTGGGCCAGCTCGGAATGTTCATGGAAAATGTCACTGCTGGTCGAGGCTGGGTGGCAATCGCACTCGTGATATTTGGCCGCTGGCGCCCTCTACGGGTAATGGCAGGAGCCTTGCTGTTCGGGATCACAGATGCGATCCAACTTCGAATTCAGGCAGCGGGCGGTGGGATAGAGAGCAATGTTCCGTTTGAACTATTTCAGGCAATGCCCTATCTGGTAACAATCGCCGTAGTCGTATTTGCGACAGCTCGAGCGCGTAGAAGTGGCGAACCGGAGGCTTTGGGCCGCCCCTTCTTCAAGGGGGCGCAGATAGAGACCTAGCCGACCTAGCTCACTTCTAGAGAGCCTCACCATTAGCGAATTCTCTGAGCGAGCGCGGTTCGTGTGAAGTTTCGATTCTGCTGAGAATGCAACACATCATCTTCCAGAGCATTGAGATCCCAACTCGATTCCAGGAGTAATCGGAGTTGGTCCTCAACAGCGAGCCCTCGGCCTATGAGGTTTGTTGTCTCGTCGGCGTCAATCGCAGTATGGAATAACTGTTGCGGAGATCTGGCGCTGGCGATCAGTTTGTAGCCGCCGAGCCTCACCATCACGACCGGTTCCAGAGCGCCCTCGCCAAGATACTCAGCGAATACTGGCCGCTGGTTGCCTCCGCCAGATTCCTCGTCCGCCATGCCGGGGAGCTGGCTCTGACTAGCGAATTGGGAGTTGTGCCCGGGAACCGATTCCACTCCAGAAAAATCGGCGATGGTGGGGAAGAGGTCAAGAAGAGATACTGGCTCCCTAACTCGCCGAGGTGTCGGGTGCCTAGGGTCATAAATGAGAAATGGCACCCGTACGGCTGGTTCAAACAGGTGAGATTTAAACCACATTCCACGCTCGCCCAACATCTCGCCATGATCTGAGAGAAATATCACGACTGTATCGTCAAGAGAATCGTTGACTGCTAGGACATTCAGAAGTCTTCCGACTTGGTCGTCAATAAAGCTAATTGCTCCGAAATAGGCTCGACGTATGCGCTTAATCTCTTCGTCACTCAATGACAAACTGTCGAATCCATAAAGTTCAAAAAGTCGAGCACTATGAGCGTCTCGCATCTCGGGCGGAAAGGTCCGTTGAGTAGGTAGGCCAATTTCAGTTTCGGAGTATCGGTCCCAGTATGTCTTAGGGATCACAAACGGGTCATGAGGGTGCGTAAAGGAAGCGATCAGGCAGTAGGGATCTGTGTCCCGAGTGTTGCCAATCTGCGTCAACCGCTCAATAGCCCGATCAGCTACCTCTTGATCAAAATCGAGTTGAGCGGAGATTTCAGCTATCCCGGCATCCCGGAGCTCAGTGGCTGAAGAGAGGAAGTAATCAGCCAGGAGTTGTTCATCCCCCCAGGACGGGGTCCAACTGTAATCAGTTGGATATATGTCGGTTGTTAGTCGTTCTTCGAATCCGTGATTCTGGTCAGGCCCTATGAAATGCATCTTTCCAGAAACAATCGTCCGGTAACCCTGCGACTGAAGTACATGGCCAATGGTAGGAATCGATGAAGAAAAGTCGCAAGCATTGTCGTAGGTGCCGAGTTGCGAGGGCATTTTGCCTGTGAGCATAGAGGCTCGAGATGGGCCACATAATGGAGAGTTGCAATAGGCGTTGACAAAGACCGTAGACCTAGTGGCGAGATCAGTCAGATGAGGCGTCTGGCATACGCTTCCGCCGTAGATCGACAGATGTGGAGCAGACAACTGATCAGCTTGGATTATAAGTATGTTGGGCGGTCGTCGCTTCGGTGGTTTCATCAATTGGACTTGTTGTTATGGAGCCATTCGAGTTTCCATAATCGTACTGTCGGCCGTGTTCGAGACGGTTGACGTTCGCTGGGGTGGAGGCAAGTACCGAACTTCCGAGCGCGAGCCTATTACGTCGAATCAGATAATACCGCAAGGATGCAGTAGCCAATAGGGATCTTGAAAATGCTCGGCCCATCTCTGGCACCGTGGTTCCTTGATGATGGGTGTTGTGTGGTGTCTGTGAGTTAATGATGCCGAAGACTTTGTGTGCTCTCTCGACCCCGACTAGTCTCGCCTCGCTATGTAAAGGTAGAGCAACGAAAGACACAGGGGTGTGCAGTCAGGAATCCGAACTAGAGTCGTAAATGTTCTCGCAGGCATACTTGGTATAGCACTGCTGGCTTTAGGCTCAGATGCTATAGGTCGATTGGAGATATTCGGCCGGGGATGGCCTCCATTCTTTGATGTGTTGGTCAAAATTGGTGATGACTGGCAATTTCTCAGACGTGCGGCCTGGATCAGTGTCTGGGACGCTATGCGAGGGTTTACTCTCGGACTCTTGGCCGGGTTTATTTTGGCTACTATTGGCCTTCTAGTAAAGCCGCTAAGTCGGGGCATTGGTCGACTGGCAACTCTCCTCAATTCAATACCATGGATTGCGATAGGACCATTGATAGTGATGGTCGTGTCGTCCTCGGCGACTCCAATAGTGTTCGCCTCACTAGCTGTATTCTTTTCGAGCTTCGTGACGATCAGTTCAGGATTCTCGTTGGTCAGCAAATCCCACCACGACCTATTCCAGGTGCTGGGAGCGAAACGTCTTACGGAATATCGACGCCTTGAATGCAAGACGGCGATTCCGGCAATCGTCTATGCCGCAAAGCTTGGTGTCCCCGCAGCGATGTTCGGAGTGATTTTTGGTGAGTGGTTTGGCACCACGCACATGGGCCTCGGTTTAGCGATGGTTACCGCCCTCCAGAACTACATGACTCTCAGGCTATGGGCGGCTGCAGTGCTAGCTGCCCTCATTGCGGTCGGCGGCTATGGGCTCTTCGCGTTGCTTGAGATCGCAATCCGTAGGCGCGACTACCGCGCGTTCGATGAAGTAGTTGGTTCGGCCGCTGCGACGGTCAAAGAAGCAGGACATGGTCGTCTGCGGGGCGCGGTGAAGCGTGTCGCTGGGTTCTTCCTGCATGCCTGGCCACTGATTGGGATTCTTGTCTTCTGGCAATATGCGGTCTCTGTGTTGAACGTAAGTCAGATTGTTGCTCCGAGCCCGATTTCGGTAGTCAGAGATGTATTTGGGAATCTAGGAACCTACGCACAGGCAACCCTTTACACCCTTGAGTTTGCTCTATTAGGTCTCCTGCTGGGGACCGTCATAGGACTCCTGGCTGCACTGGGCAGTTGGTTTTCACCGTTTCTGCGAAGTGTGCTCGGAGCACCAATGATTATTCTCTATTCGGTTCCCTTGGTGGCTCTTGTCCCGATTCTGGCCAGGGTGTTCGGATATTCAAGACTTACTGAGACCTTGATCGCCGCCCTAGTGGCGATGTTCCCGACGTTTGTACTTGTGAGTTCTGGTCTGGAATCGTCCCCAAACGGCACAAACGATCTCTTTGATGTGATTGGGGCTAAACGAACTCGTCGGCTTTGGCTGCTGGCCGTGCCGTCCGCGATCCCCAACTTTCTGACAGTGTTGCGGCTGACATCTTCCCTAGCGTTCATCGCTGCGATCCTGGGTGAATACCTGACCGGAAATCCGGGCCTGGGATGGACTTTCGCACTTGCCAACGGGGCGTTAGATATGTCGAGGGCTTGGGGCGCAGCGATGCTGATCGTATTGCTCTCGGTCATCGGCTACATGATGGCCAGCAAACTGGAACAAGTAGGACAGAAACGAGTGCTGTAAGGCACTTGTGTTGAGCAGCGATATGGCTGCGGGTTGCACTCGGGTCCTAAGACGGTTGCAAAGACGGCAGTTGAGTGCCGGAAGAGGGAGTTACCTCGTTGCCGTTCACCCAAACCCGTGTGATGTCAGTCGCAGTGGAAGATCGAACCAGTTTTTCGAAGATCCTCGGCCAGTCGTCCAACTCGGGCCATACGTCGACGGAACTGTTGGGACCGATGTCCACAGCGATGGCATCGAACACAAAACCTTCGGCCAGAACACCGGCAGGGATTCCGAGGAGTTCTGCCCCTCCGGCGGTAACAGTCCAGAATGCTGTCGGTATGTCGATACGTGAGTTAGAAACTCCACGCTCCTCCGGTCTGACTAATGCGTCCACGCCGTCCTCAAGCATTCGTGACACTGTGACCGCGTGCTCGCATTGCCGAAACAAATTTGATTGCGAACCACCTGCAACGTCGCTTCCTAGTCCGACTCGGAGGCCGTTCTCGAGGGCCCTAGCTAACGGAAAAATTGCGTTGGCGAAATAGGAGTTACTTATCGGGCAGTGAGCCACTCCAGCACCGGCCTCGGCTGCAACATGGATGTCTTGTTCGGTTAGGTGTGAGCCGTGTGCCAGGACCGAGTGATCCCTTAGGAGGCCGAAACTCTGCAGTGAAGACGTGTCGCTAGTCCCGTGGCGTTCAAGGACGTACCCGTGTTCCCAGTCACTTTCGGAGCAGTGTGTCTGAGTCAGAACGTTTTCAGATTCTGCAAGCTTGCCGAGACCATCGAGCAACTCGTCGGTACAGGCCGGGATGAATCTGGGCGTCACGATCGGCTGAACGAGACCCGTGTTGCCGGGCAGAGACCGGATATCCACGATCGAACGGTGAGAAGCCTCTACGCCTCCTGAGGCGCTGAGATCTCGATACCAGTCTGGTGTTCCATCTGGATGGTCCATCGCAACACGGCCCACGTAGGCCCGTTGGCCGAAGGCCAGGCAGGTCTCCGCTAGAGCCGTTGTTGCTGCTTCATGAATGGAGGAGAAATACACGGCCGTCGTAGTTCCCTGACCCAGGAGCTTCGGAACCATGGATTGCCAGACACTTTGGGCGAAGCCTTCGTCGCTATAGCGAGCCTCTAAGGGGAAGGTGTATCTGAAGAGCCATCTTTCAAGTGGTTCGTCTAGTCCGGTTCCCAACTGGGGCCATTGGGGTGCATGAATGTGTGTATCGATCAAGCCGGGAAGGAGGACCACCGACCTGTCGAGTTCAATATCCGGTTGGCAATCGGCGGTGTAGGGGGCCACCGAGATGATGACTCCACGAGAATCTGTACTGATAACTCGATCCTCTAGTACCTCTAGCTGGCCCCTATCGGGTGTATGGAGGATTGTTCCCCGAATCTTCATGGTTCGAGTATGTCATTCCATGCAGATGGTTTGATCGGCCTGTTTGCTTGTGTAAAGCGTCGCGGTCTACGGGTCTGACTTGCATTGGCCCTCTAGGGGCTCGGCACCCGCTTACCCCCCCAGACCGGGGGTTAGGCACACGCCGAAAACCCGGGAAGGCAGCGCCAAGAGCGCTGCCTTCTCGAAACTGCGAACACGTGCACGCAAAAACTGCGACCACGCCCTTGTGGCGTGTTCGCAGTTCCCGATGTCCCGTCTGACAGCAGGCATCTGACGTGGCCCCCGGGGAGGCTTCACCCGATAAGTGGGGGAGGCTCCACAGCTGTTTTAGGCCGCAAAGGCATCAACAACAGAGGCTGCTAGCGCTTCCCCTTTGTTTGCGTCCAATTTGAGTCTGACTGTTTACTGGTAGACAGCGAGGAATCGCGACCTCACGCCGTTCAAGGCGTCGTGCTGGACGAGGAAGGAGTCCTGATGTCCGAGATATCGACGGCCAGGACGTTCGCGGACTCCTGGGCCAGAACGGTCTCCGAGCACGGGGCCCGAACCTTCCTGCTCTTTGAGGAGCCCAGCGGTGCGACGGCGACATGGACCTACGCGGAGTTCGACCGCGTCCTCGAGGGTGTGGCGGACCGTCTGTCGTCGTGTGACGTGAAGGCTGGTTCCGCCGTGCACCTGGCGCTCGCCAACTCGCCGGCCTTCGTCGCGGTGTGGTTGGCGGCTAACCGGATGGGCGCCTGGATCGTGCCCTCGGACCCGATGGCCCGACGGCCGGAACTCGCAGACCACCTCGAGCGAACGCGACCCTCGGTGGGACTGTGTGCCGTGAACCGCGCGGACGTCTACCGATCGGCCCTGGTGGATGCGGGGGTGGCTGCCGAGGTCATTGAGGTCGACGAAGCCGACGCCTCGAGCCTCCCATCCTCCGGCGCGTCCTACACGGATTGGGTGACTCCGGCGCTGAGTGACCGCGCAGCTGTGATGTTCACGAGTGGCACCACCGGGCGCCCGAAGGGCGTCGAGATCACACAGGCCAACTATGCCTTCGCAGGAAAAGTTATGGCCGAGGCCTCGGAACTCACGGTGGAGGACCGGCAGATTGTCGTGTTGCCCCTGTTCCACGCAAATGCGCAGTACTACTCGTTCGCGCCTGCCATCTGGTCGGGCGCCAGCGTGGCCCTGATGCATACCTTTAGCGCCAGCAACTTCCTCTCTCAGTGCGCCCGTCACAGCGCGACGGCCGCAAGCCTGTTCGCTGCGCCCATCCGCATGATCCTGGCGCGTGGTGAGGAAGTCGACGGAGTACGTCTGCGTCACTGCTGGTACGCGCAGAACGTGACCGGTGAGCAGTACGAGCAGTTGTCGAGATGGCTTGGGTGCAGGCCACGGCAGCTCTACGGGATGACGGAGACCATTCCGGCCGTGCTTACCGAAGTTATTGACAAGCCCCGTCACGACTCGATGGGATCGGTGACCGAGGGCTGCGAGCTTCAACTCCAGGATGCAGAAGGCCGACCCGTCGGAGTAGGGGAGATTGGGGAAATCGCCGTACGCGGTGTTCCCGGAGAGACAATCTTCGGTGGTTATCTGGACGACCCTGTTGCGACCACTGCCAGTTTCCGGAACGGATGGTTCCTCTCCGGGGACCGTGCTCGGCGAGACGAGGACGGTAGGCATTACTTCGACGGTCGACACTCGGAGGTGCTGAAGGTCGCTGGCGAGAATGTCTCCACCGTCGAGGTGGAGGGCGTGTTAAGCACGCACCCCGACGTGCATGAGGCGGCGGTGTTGGGATCGCCGGACCTGATACGGGACGAGGTGCCAGTCGCCTTCGTGGTACCTGTTGACACCGAGCGGGCGCCCAGCGAGGAGGAACTCCGAGAGTGGTGTGAAGAGCGACTCGCTAAGGCCAAGGTCCCGCGATCCTTTACCTTCCTTGAGGAACTGCCCCGAACCAGCGTGGGCAAGGTCCGCAAGTTCGTTCTGAAGGAGTCGGCTTGATGAGGCTATTCGGGGACCGGTGAAAGCCAGTACCTTGCGGCGCATCGGGTTAGTTGGGCGCGTGAAAGATCTGTCTTGATCTAGGCGTGTCTTTCCCTGCAGCCGCCGAAGTTGGTTCGGGTGCGTGGTGAGCCATCAGCCAATGGGGCTGACCGGGAAGTGTCGATCGAGCCAGTCCTCAAGAATCCTGCGGACGAGACCGTTGTCGTCAGCGAACATGAAGTGATCGGTCCCGGATACCAGGTGCATGTCGCAGGGCTGCTTTGCATTGGTGAAGAGCCCGAGCGCCTGAGAGGTCGGGGTCACCGTGTCGTCTGCCGGGTGGAGGATCAGATACGGCCGAGGCGAGATGAGGCCAACCACGTCATTCGCGTGAAAGTCCATCATGCTCATCGCCGTCTCAGCCGGGAACTCCATGATGGAGTCATGGGCGAGCAGGTGTCGCATGGATTGTGGGATCGGAACGATGTCGAAACGAGGGATCATCAAGGCTTGGCCGGTTTCCTGTCGATAATGTCGACCCTGTTCGAGTTTCGCGAGGAAGTTTTGCCACTGCTCCAACGTGGGATGCTGTTCACGGAACTTCGCTACTCCGTCGCCCCAGCCCGCCACAGAGACGCATGCTGCGATTCGTTCGTCGGTGGCGGTCGCGTAGGGAGCCACTGCGCCTCCGAATGAGTGGCCGATCACACCGATCCGGCTGGGATCGACCTGTTCGACACTGTGAAGGAAGGTCACCGCATTCTGAGTGTCTCGCACCTGGTCCTGACAGAGAATGAATGCTGGTTCCCCGCCACTCTCGCCACATCCGCGCGCGTCAAACCGGAGTGCGACATAGCCCATTTCCTCGAGCACTTCGGAGACCTTCTTCGGCGTCGTGCCGTTCTTGTTAGTCCCGAACCCGTGCAGCACTATGAAGCACGGCCGCCGTTCAGTTGGCCTCAGTTCGTCGGGAAGGTGGAGAATGCCTGCAAGATCCAATCCATCCGATTGAAAGGTGACCTGTGTCTGCATGGAGTGACTTCTCCTCGACGCCTGTGGCGGGGTTATGTAGTCGACTGAAGCAGAGGGTTACCGTACGGGAAGAACAGCGGCTGCGGACGAGGGGCATCGATGAGTGAAGCCGTCCGTGTGCCAGTTGACGTTCTACAGCGGTTCGCCTACGAAATCTTTGTTGCGGCCGGTCTGCCCGAGGACTGGGCGCTTTCAGAGGCAGAGGTTCTGGTATGGGCAGACATGCGCGGCCTCTCTTCACATGGCGTGCTGCGAATCCCGCCGTATTTGACGTGGATGGAGGGCGGCCTTCGAAATCCCAATGCTGACATCCACATCATTGCCGAAAAGGGAGCGATGGTGCTTCTCGAAGCCGACCGTGCGCCAGGACTTCACACGATGCGCATGGCCATGGACACAGCGATAGAGAGAGCGCGGGTGCACGGCATCGGTTGGGTCAATGTCCGCCAGACCACACATACAGGCCCGATGGGGTTCTATGTTCGACAGGCGGCACAAGCCGGCATGATCGGAATCGCTACGTGTTCGTCTCGACCGCTGATGGCCTATCACGGGACACGTGATACGGCGCTGGGGACAGCTCCGCTGGCTATTGCAGCGCCGAGGGCCAACAGCGAACCGTTGGTCCTCGACATGGCGAGCGCTGCGGTGTCGATAGGGGCTATCTGGGCGGCTCGTCAGTCAGGGGCCGCCCTTCCCGAAGGATCAGCGGTCGATGAAAATGGTCATCTCACGACCGATCCAAATCGTGCCGTGACGCCGCTCCCCATTGCTGGTCCAAAAGGGGCCGGTCTCGGACTAATGATCGAGTGCTTGTCTAGTTTGATGAGTGGGTTTCCCCTTTTGGCCAGCGCCTATGAGGACCACTCACGGCGCACGGACTATGTGGTGAACGCCGTTGCGGCTGCGCTTGACCCTGGGGCATTTCCATTCGCCGACGAGTTCCAGATGGAGGTCGATCGGCTCGCTCGTGATCTCGCCGCCGAGCCGTTGGCGGATGGCTTTGACGAGATCTTGATGCCCGGTGAACGTGGCGATCGAGTGATGAAGCGAACGGCACGCGAAGGCATCACTCTCACCGCCGTGCTGTGGGAGGAGTTGTCGGTGGCGGCTGAGCGATTATCCGTGCCGGTGCCCGCCATCTATTAGTGCGCGAGTTAGTTGACCGTGAACGCTAGTAGTCAGCAGTGGAATCTGACGACGCCCTCGAGTGGTTCGCGGTCGGTGCGATGCCGGTTGATACGTGCCTCAGGGTCGGGATAACCGAAGGACATGCCGCACACGATCCCGTGGCCCTCAGGAATCTCGGTGATCTCATGTACGGGTCCGGGGTGTGCGGCGAGCGACCCCTGAAGGCAGACCCCGATGCCCAGCGATGTGAGTTGCATGACCACCGCATGGATGAATAGGCCGAGGTCAACGCCATTCGCGACGCTCATGGATAGAGGCAGCGAGTAGAACGCGACGTGGGGCGCTCCGTAGAAGCCCCAGTTGAGTCGCATGAGCTGAGCTCGGGACTCTCCGTCAGTGGGGTCAATGTCCATCAGCATGCCGAGATGCTCGCCATTCTGTTTAGCGCGGGCTTGGTGCTCGGGGCCGAATCCGGCAGCCGATGGCAAGAACGCAGGCGATGGCTGTTCGCCGGCGTCCACCAGCGCAAGGAGCAGGTTTTCGAGCGTGTCTCGGGCCGCGCCTGACACCACGGAAACGTGCCACGGTTGGGAGTTGTTGTTCGATGGCGACCACCGGGCTGTGTCGAAGACCTCGGTTATGACCGCCTCCGGTACGGGATCGGGTAGGAAACTCCGAACGGAGTGGCGACCGCGAAGCAGATCACCAAGCCAGCAGGACTGTTCGCCGCTGTCCGGTCCACTGCTGACAGTGTTCATTCAGGCGGAAAGAGAGCGAAGCACTTGTTGGATTGGAAGATGAATGTTTCGACGTAGTCCAGGATCTCGGCAGAGCGATCGAGTTGGTCCATCGCCCCGATCAGGACGTGCCAGTTGAGTAATTCGTGGTGCCCAGAAGCCTCCACTTCGGCAGTTGTGCGATTCCTCCAATAGTCGTAGTCACCGGACCGCAATGCCTTCAACATCGCCCGGTCGGCTTCGTAGTCGGGCACGACGTAGCCCGAGTTGGGTGAGAGGAAGCAGTGGGACCAACTCGATGAAGCCATAACGACCGAACGGTAAGGGCTCTCACTGAGGACCTCAGCGAGCCGCGCTCCCACCTCATGGCACATCCCGGGATTTGGCCCGGGAGGGTCGGGAAGCTCGTTGCCATCGTCTAACGGCTTAAACAGGTGAGAGAACGCGCCATCGGCCTTGATGACCATTTTGCCGTAGCAGTTGACATGGAGCGGGACTATCGGATGGTCGAATCCCTGTCGATCGACATCAAGGAACAGTGCTGTGTAGTTGAAGCCGTGCGCCAGCGTGGGGGAGTGCAGCATCTTGTACGCGTAGGGCATGGCGATGTTGCGCTCAAGTAGCCCAGCGGTGATGAATTTGGCACCCTCGCGGTGGCCTCGCAGCCGAACCTCGTGGTCATTGGGTTCGCCCCAGTAGTTGCCGATCTTCGACAACGGACCGGTACTCCACACTTGCTGTTCAAACTCGTCGTCGAGGCCAAATACGCAGAAGGGCGGAATGATGTCTTCTTTAAAATTCTCGTACTGGTCGTCGGCGATCACCACAATGAAGTCCGGGGCGAAGTCATCGATGATCTCGCGCTGTTTACGAAAGTTGGTCCACATGCGCTCTCGGTAGCGAGCAGCGGATGCGACACCCTTATCGTCGCCAATCTCTTCCGCCATACCCTCGGGCCAGTTCGCCTCGTCCTGCCAGTAGTCGTCGACGAGGGGGGCGTTGATGATCGTCTGCCACAGGGAGCACATCCCTTCGTCGGTCGCGGTCAACCCTGGGTAGTGCGTGGTTCCGATTCCGAGGATCTCTCCCATGTCCTTCTCCACCGGTGATTTGGTCTCGGTTGTCGAACTGGTGGGGGGGGGCCACCTCCCGGCAGCCCCACCCCAATCATTGTTCAGTGAAGATCGTTAGGAGCCGTAGCCGTCGATATCCACCTGGACCTTGCTGCGGTCCCAACTGTTGGCGCCACCGACCAGGCTCTGATCGATGAAGTCGTCGACATCAATCTCGGCCATATCGAGCTCGCCAGCTGCAATCAACTGGTTGGCGACGGTCTGCCAGACATCTGTCTGGACGACACCGAAATCTTTGCCGCCGACAGACTCCTGAGGAGCAACGGAAACCTCGTAGGAAGCTACGCCAACTGCCTCGTCCTCCCACTCCTCAGGTACCGCGGCTCGACCGATGGCCTGAGTGTTCTCAGCGTTGTGCAGGCCAGCGTAGGTGCCCTTCGCCCACGCACGCAGGAAGCCTTCGATGCAGTCGCTGTTATTGGCGAGGGTGTCGGGCGTGACGATGAAGGAGGCCGTCGGAGAGGCCCTGAAGCTGTCGGGAGCGATGTCGACCAGATCGATGCCCGCAGCTCCCATCCCAATGAAGTCCATGATCGCTCCAGCGACAGCGTGGACAGTCCCGCTCTCGAGAGATTCGGCGAGAATCGCCGGGCTCTCACCCAGTACGACGGTATCGACCGAAGATGGGTCCAAGCCGAGTTGGTCGAAGATGATCGTTACCGTGGCGAGGTCACTGTCGGTTACGAGACCAATGGTTCCGCCAACGAGGTCTTGCACGGATAGGCCTGCACCGGCCAAGGTCACGAGTCCTTCGGCAGCGATATTCCAATAGTCGTAGACGACGACGAGGTCGGCCCCGGCGTCGATCGCTTGTAACACCTCGGGGCCGCCAGCGGAGGCGATATCGGCCGTGCCGTTATCGACGAAAGCGGTCTCGGGGAGATCACCGCCTGGTAGCAGGTTCACCTCGATGCCCTCATCGGCGAAGTAGCCGAGCTCGTTTGAAACGAGAAGGGGCCAAAATATGATCGACTCGGGAATCGGCTGCAGGAAGTCAATTGTTCCGCAGTCGGCCGTGGCCGATTCATCGTCGCTGCCGCACGCGGCAGCCAACATGGCTACCGCTATTAGGAGCGCTAGAAACTTTCTGGTCATGGTGCTTGGTTGTCCTTTCCTATTGGTTCTTAGAGATTCGGATTAGCGCCGCTGCGTGCTTCGAAGCGGCATGTTCGGTGCGGTGGTGTAGTCGGTCGTCACGGTTCCAGTAGACGATCCACCGGTCGGCCAGTTCCATGAGTCCGTAGAGAACGAGTCCGATAACGGTGAGGGTCAGGAGCACGGCATACGCAGCGGAAGTGTTGAGCTGGAAGGAGAATCGCTGGATCAGTAGGCCGAGTCCTTCCTGGGCCGAAACGAACTCACCGACGATGGCGCCGATCAGTGCGAGGGAGATCGAAGTCTTGAGCCCGGCGAAGATCACTGGGAGTGCACCCGGCAGTGCGAGACGAAAGAAACGTTGGGAACGAGTCGCGCCCAGCGACCGGAAGAGTTGGTCGGCCTCCTCATCCACCAGCATCAAACCTGTCAGGCTGTTGATCAGCACCGGAAAGAAGCAGATCGTCGCGGCGAGAACTATCTTCGGAAGTGCGCCGAATCCGAGCCAGATGAATAGAAGCGGGGCAATCGCCACACGCGGTGTCACTTGTAGGGCCACCATGTAGGGCCACACAACAGAGCGGAAGTCGGCCCAGAACGAGGCGACAACGGCGATTATGAAGCCGCCTGCCGCGCCGATGACGAAGCCTGCGAATACCTCCCAGAGCGTCACGCCGAGATGGTCTGCGAGTATTCCTTTGCTCGCTAGGTTCCACCATGACTCCAAAACCTCAGCGGGCGGTGGAAGGATCCGCTCGCTGACCCACCCCTGGTTGGAAGCTACGACCCACACGGCGAGCACCGCTGCGAACGTGAGCAGATGCACGACGACGCGAATTGGCCATCGCCTGGTTGACGCGCCAGATTCGATTTCCAAAGCGACTATTGGGTCTGTCATATCGTCGCTCCCAGCATCTCGCGGACAGCGAAGACGGTGTCCGTGAATTCAGGAGTGCGCATGAGATCGATGTCCCGTGGGCGGCCGAAGGGTGCCTTAACCACACCTGCGAGGCGCCCGGGGCCGGGCGTCATCACGAGTATCTCGTCAGCGAGGAAGACGGCTTCGCTGATGCTGTGGGTGACGAACATAGTGGTCGCCTCGACCTCGGCGTGGATGCGGAGCAACTCGATGTTCAGGCGCTCGCGGGTGAACTCGTCGAGGGCGCCGAACGGCTCGTCGAGTAGCAGCACATCGGCGCCGGTCATAAGTAGGCGGGCTAGTGAGACCCGCTGTTGCATCCCACCCGACAGGTGCTTTGGGTACGCGAACTCGCGATCCTTCAGCCCCACCAGGTGGAGATAGTGCAGGGCCCTCTCCCTGTCATCCTCATCCCGACCCCGGATTACAGCGGGAAGAAGGACGTTCTCCAAGGCGGAACGCCAGGGCAACAGGGTTGGTGTCTGGAACATCATGCCGACCTCGGGGCGGGGCCCTTCGACCGGCTGTTCGTGGAGTGTGAGGGAGCCTTCGAATGGGATGAGGCCGGCAACCATGCGCAGAAGGGTCGACTTACCGCAGCCACTGGGACCGAGTAAGGCGCTGAAGGAGCCGTTGGGGATAGCGAACGACACTTGGTCGACTGCAACCACGGAGCCGAAGCTCTTGCTGACGTTATTGGCAATGACACAGTCGGTTTGGCCGGAGGTCCTGGGGCGTAGGTCCTCCAATGGCCGTGATTTCCCCACGAATGCGATTCTCTAACATTGCACGGAGGCATGCAAATAGACTGTTAGGCACCGAATCTGCAGTCACAGTCGAAAGTTTGCCGGCGTTATTTCTCGGGAATCGGCTTACCTGGGAGCTCCAAAGAAGCCCGGACACGACAGCGGCGGCAGTGTGGTGGTCCGGGTCGACGTCTGTGGCGTTGAGTGCCATCAAGGCCAGTAGTCATATAACACAATTTAATCAGCCGTGTTGGTTCTGTTAGTTTGAACTTCGATACTCGACCCATCGGGGTAAGAATATGATCGAGATCGGAATAGGTCGGGCCCGTAACCCGCAGTCAGGGCTTGTCGCAGTAGTGGATGATCAGGTCTTTGACCTCGCCACAATCCTCGTATTTCTTGGCCCGACCGATGCGCCTGCACCGGAGTTGCTAGGTGATGTGCTCCTCGATTGGGAACGCTGGAGTGATCGGCTCCTTGCAATCAGGGATCTGGTCAGGGCCGACCGTGAACGCATCCCCTCGCTCGGCTCACTCAGCGATGTCACCCTCGACGCCCCCGTGGTTCCCGACGCTTTGCTCCTCTTCGCTGCAGCCAATTACGCGGAGCACACTATTGAGGCCGAGAACTCCGATCGGGTCGGCACCCAGGTGGGAGCCGGAGCCACCGACCCGTACATGTTCCTCAAACCGAACCGCAGTGTGGTGGGCCCGACCGATCCGATTTTGTCGCCGTCTGACGCGTCGATGGTCGACTGGGAGGTAGAGCTTGGAGTGGTAATTGGCAGGACCGGCCATCGCATCTCGGCCGATTCGGCTATGGACTACGTGGCCGGCTACACGATTTGCAACGATGTGTCCGCCCGAGACCACGTCCAGCGAGAGGAGTGGCCCCTCTTCTCTTCGGATTGGTTTGCGCAGAAGGGTTATGACACCTTCACCCCGATTGGCCCCGTGATAGTTCCGGCTGCAGTTGTCCCAGACCCCTACGAGCTCGCCCTGCGTCTGTGGGTCGACGACGAGCTCAAACAGGACGGTGTCGCCTCGGACATGGTGTTCGACATCGCCGATCAGATTGAGTACGTCAGCCGATTCTCAACGCTACGTCCAGGTGACATCATCTCGACCGGTACCCCGGCAGGTGTAGGCATGGCCACTGGCCGCTACCTCGTGGCTGGCGAAACGATGCGCGTTGAGATCGATGGTCTTGGGTACCAGCGAAGTCCTGTCGTCAGCGAGGGCTTGTGAGCAGCGCCTCATTGGCGGAAGTTGCTGCTCCAGTGGTGCGGTTAAAGACGCGGTCGATTGTCTTCGATGTGTTCGGGAGTTACATCCGATACAAGGGTGGCGCCGTCGCGATCAGGGATATGGCGTCGATCCTGTCGTGGTTCGGGGTTACTGAGGAGGCGACACGGGTGACGATGTCGCGTATGCGCCGCGAGGGTTGGTTCACGTCGCGTCGACATGGGCGCAACTCGTATTACGAACTCAGCGACAGGGCTTGGACATTGCTACAGCAGGGTCGTCGTCGGATCTTCGACAGGAACCGCGATGCGTGGCGTGGCGAGTGGCACATTCTGCTGCTGAAGCACGATGCCAATTCGGCGGTCGAACGGGAACGGACACGCAGGGAGCTTGCGTGGCGCGGGTATGTGCCTTTGGCTGCGTCGACGTGGATCGGTGCTCGCGATGAGACCGATGGACTTCGAGAGACTTTGGCCGAGGGAGTTCACCTGCAGGGCTTCGCTGCCCGGACGCCGTTTTCGCAGGACGATCGTGAGTTTGCTGCCCAGCATTGGGACCTTGATGAGCTTGTCGACGACTACCGGTCGTTTCTTCGCCGCTACGAGTCCCTTGCTGCTGAGGCGACTCTGGCTACGTTGTCCGACGAAGAGGTGCTGGTCAGGCGCACTGTGATCACGCACGAGTACCGGATGTTCCCGTATCGCGATCCGGACCTACCCAGCGACCTGTTGCCTAACGATTGGCCAGGGTACGAGGCACACGGGCTCTTCCTGCACATAGTCGAGGCGCTCAAGGACCGATCGTGGGCGGCCTTCGATCGTGTCTGCGATCGGCCAACACCAGCATCGAACCGAACCGACGCCAGCCGCACAGTCGCGTGAGGCCGGCGCGAGCGAGGAGCACGAGATGACCGTCAGCGAACCGTCTGAAACTGTTACCAGCAGTGAGCGGGCAGCGCTCGACCAGCTCTACACAGATTTTGCGGCTGCGAACCTTGCTCCTCTCTGGACTCAGCGTGAAGGCCTGATGCCAAACGTTCCACAACCTGATGCCTGCCCCGGTGTGTGGCGCTGGTCGGTGCTTTACGAGTTGGCCGCCCGATCAGGCGAACTCGTCCCGGTTGGCCGGGGAGGGGAGCGAAGGGCGATTGCGCTGGCCAATCCAGGCCTGCCCGGTACGGCCTATGCCACCCCCACGCTGTGGGCAGCGATCCAGTACCTCGGTCCCGGCGAGGAGGCCCCCTCGCATCGTCATTCGCAATCGGCGTTCCGTTTCGTCATCGAAGGCGAGGGAGTGTGGACAAACGTCGATGGCGATCCGGTCGCTATGCGTCGTGGTGATCTTCTCCTTACGCCAGGAATGCGATGGCACGAGCATCACAACACCACTGACAAACCGATGGCCTGGATCGACGGCCTGGATATTCCATTCGTGCGGCAGCTGGATGCCGGATTCTTCGAGTTTGGTTCGGAAACGTTGTCGACACGTGACACTCCCTCACGAGCCCGCAACGAGCGGCTCTGGGGACATGCAGGTCTCTTGCCGGTTGGTGCCCCTACGACAAAGGCATCGCCGCTCATGGCCTATCGATGGGAGTCGACCGACGCAGCGCTCACCGCACAGCTCGAGCTTGAGGACGAGGGTTTCCCCGGTGTTGTCGAGCCGGGCCATGCCGTCGTTCGCTACTCCAATCCCGCGACGGGTGGCGATGCCCTCGCGACGATTCGAACCGAGATGCACCGTCTGGCTGCCGGCAGCCGGACCGCCAGCATCCGCGTGGCTGGATCGGCTGTCTGGCAGGTCTTTGCAGGTGGCGGCGAGATTGAGCTTGAGGGAGAACTACACACTCTCAAGACAGGGGATCTGTTCGTCGTGCCCTCCTGGGCCGAGCTTTCGCTCGCAACTGAGACAGGGCTTGATGCTTTTCGTTTTTCTGACGATCCCGTGTTCGAACGCCTCGGCCTCGACCGAGTCAACCGAAAGGAGGAGGCGTAATGCGCCTTGCTACCATCCGCCTCGATGACCGAACCGCAGCTGTCCGAGTTGATGAAGATGCTGCCATCGAACTCGGCACTGACGAACTGAGAGATTTTCTTAGTCGCAGCGAATGGAGGTCTGACGCTGTTGCAGCAGATGGCCCTCGGCATTCTCTCGATTCACTCGATTACGCGCCGCCTGTTCCCCGGCCGGACAAGGTCATCTGCATCGGGCTGAACTATCGGAAGCACATTGAGGAGATGGGTCGGGAGTTGCCCTCACACCCGACGCTGTTTGCGAAGTTCTCGGGGGCCCTGGTCGGAGCGTTCGACGAGATCCAGCTTCCGAAATTCTCGGACCAGACCGACTGGGAGGCTGAACTCGGTGTTGTGATCGGCGCTGAAGTCCGCCACGCGAGCGCGGAGGAAGCCGCCGCCGCGATCGCCGGATATACGGTCGTCAATGACGTCAGCGCCCGGGATTTCCAGAACCGCACCCCGCAGTGGCTCCAGGGAAAAACCTTTGAGCGCTCTACACCGGTGGGCCCGTGGATCGCCGTAGACGAAGGCCCGCCCGGTTCGGTGGCATGCCTGGTTGATGGTGAGGTCGTTCAGCAAGCCGACACGAGCGATCTGGTGTTCAGCCCGACTGAACTGGTGTCCTACATCTCTCGGATAATCACACTGGTGCCTGGCGACCTCATCTCCACCGGTACGCCCGGGGGTGTCGGTCACGCCCGGAATCCACAGCGCTATCTCGTTGAGGGTAATGAACTTGTGACTCGCGTCGAGGGGGTTGGTGAGCTACGCAACATCTGTAAAGGGGAATCCTGACCGTGCGCGTTGCCGTGGCCGGTGGTGGGCCCGGGGGGTTGTTTTTCGCGACCCTGCTTCGCCGCTTCGACCCGTCGATCAAGGTCACGGTATTTGAGCGCGACCGGGCCGATGACACCTTCGGCTTCGGCGTCGTCTTCTCCGACCGAACGCTTGAGGGAATTCACGAGGCAGACCCGGTTCTTCGCCAGGCTCTCGACGCCGGTGGCTGCCACTGGGACGACATCGAGGTCCGCCTGAAGGGGGAGCGGATTCGCTGTGGTGGCAACGGCATGGCGGCCATCGTCCGCACGACGCTGCTTCATCTACTCCAGGAACGGGCCGTCGCCCTCGGTGCTGAATTGCGGTTCTCCACAGAGGTCACCCTCGACGACCTCGGTGATTATGACCTCGTTGTTGCTGCCGATGGCACAGGCTCGAGGATTCGTGAGCAGGTCGCCGACTATCTCGAGGTCACTGTCGAGACTTCAGAGGTCAAGTTCATCTGGTTCGGCACCGACTACCTCTTTGATGGGTTGACCTTCGTCCACGAACACGGCCCTCACGGTGCGTTCGCAGTGCACGGCTACCCGATCAGCGACAGCGTGTCGACATTTATCGTCGAGGCCGACGAAGGGACCTGGCGTCGAGCCGGACTCGACGAGTTCGACGTGGCCCAAACCCCAGGTCCCAGCGACATGCGAACTAAGGAGTATCTACAAGGTCTGTTCGCAAACCAGATCGACGGACGTGAACTGCTTGTCAACAACTCTCGATGGTCCAACTTCGTTACCCGTCGCACCCGTCCGTGGCACGTGTTCGCCCCCCAGCCGGTGGCGTTTCTCGGCGACGCCGTCCACACAGCGCACTTCTCGGTCGGTTCCGGGACCAAGATGGCCATGGAGGACGCAGTTGCCCTTGCTTCAGCGGTGGCCGAGCACAAGGACGATATGGAGGCTGCGTTCGGGGAATACGAGCGGACGGCCCGTCCTCCAGTCGAACGTGTCCAAGACGCAGCTCGCCCCAGTCTGTCCTGGTGGGAGAGGTTCAGCATCTACCACGACGCCTTCGAGCCGTGGCAGTTCGCGTATCACTTCCTTACCCGGAGCATTAGCGACAGTCGCCTGGAGCGACGCGACCCGAGCTTTGTTACCTCGAGCCACAAGGCCTGGCACGACTCCTTCGGCTCTTCGCCTTTGGGCACGCCAATAAGGCATGGCGGATGGTCGGCTCCGGGTCGGGTCGCGACTGTTGTCGAGAAAGCTGGAGTGCCAGTTTCGTTGACAGCGGACGGGACACCTCTGCCACTGCTTGCTGAAGGAGTCGACTCCGGCCAATGGGGAGGACTCGTGGAGGCCCCTGAGGACGAGGCTGGCCTGACGGCGGCAAGGGCGGAACTGGCTAGTTTGGCCAATCGAAACCCGAACTGTTTGGCCGTGTATGGCGGCGTGTCGCTCACGAGAGTCCTGCTCACCGAGGAGGCACGGTTTCACTATGGCCTGCCGTCGGTACTCGTGGACCATGAACTCGATCGTGATAAGGCCGTGACCGCTGTGCTGGCGGGTCGGACAGACCTAGTCGGCGTGACACCAGAGGTAGCGGCTGAGTGGGACGTGACATCGTGAATGGGGCCGACGGTGACCTAGCGCCGCTGTTTGCGCCCCGCAGGATCGCCGTCGTAGGTGCGTCGTACACGGCTGGGAAGCTCGGGGCGTCCATGGCGGAGTCGCTCGAATCCTTCGACCAGGGTGAGGGACGCATTGTCCTGGTAAATCGCAGGGGTGGCGGTTTCCATGCCTCGCTGGAGGATGCAGCCGAAGAGGGTCCGATCGATCTCGTGATCATGTGCGTGCCAGCAGAGGCTTGCCCTGCCCTCATTGACGAGGTTGCGGCCGCCGGCGCAAGAGCCGCCATGGTCTGCGGCGGCGGCTTCGCTGAGATCGGCGGACATGGACTTGATCTGCAGAGTGATCTCATCGCGCGTGCCGACGAGAAGGGAATCCGGCTCCTCGGGCCGAATACGAGCGGCTTCATCGATCCACGAAGGAAGCTGATCGCGAGTTTCGTACCTGGTGCAGCGGCGATTCCGCCGGGCCGCATAGCCATCGTTGCAGGAAGCGGGGGTGTCAACCATGCCTTGGCATTCCTGTTCGCCGAGGCAGGGTACGGCCTCAGCCTCGCCGTAGGACTGGGGAACGCTGCGGACGTCACTGCATCCGACGTACTGCATCATCTCTCTGCCGATCCGGAGATCGCTGCAGTTGCGCTGCACCTTGAGTCAGTGGATGACGGGCCAAGTCTCGTTGACGCAATCACTCGGCTGGTTCCGCACATGCCGGTAGTAGCTCTGGTAGCTGGACGAAATGACGTGGCCGACTTCGCCGTCTCGCATACGGGGAACCTCGCCACATCTTGGCGAACCACTCGCGCCGCCCTTGCGCAGGCCGGCGCTGTCCTCGTGGATGACGAACGCGAACTCGTGGACGCCGTTGGTGCCCTATCGGTCGCGCGATCTCGACCACGCGCGAGTGCCCGCGTGGGCATGGTCACCGCACAGGCTGGCCCCGGGCTCTTGCTTCTTGATGACCTTCGTGGACGTGGGATCGAAGTACCCGAGTTGTCGGCGACCACTCAGGAGACCCTCTCCGAGCTTCTGCCTCCGTTGACGTTCCAGCGCAATCCGGTGGACACGGGCAGACCGAGTCCCGAGTTCGGCAAGGTGCTGGCCGCAGTTGCCGCCGATCCGTCCACCGAAGTCGTTGCTGCATACGCGCTCGAAGAGCCGAATGCTGTCGACCTGGTCGCTGCCGGAATCGAGGGCCAACTGGCGGGGGTGCCACTGGTGGTTGGGGTCGGAGGTGCTACAGGGGTCGCTGGGGAGACACGCGCCGCCCTCCGCAATGCTGGGATCGCGACAGCCGTTGATCCGTGCGGTGTGGCCGCGGCCACAGCAGCGTTGGTGGCCGACGCTCAGGCGCAGCATCGTCGAGCAAGTACCGAAGCCCCGCAGGATCGACCAACGACCCGCTGTGACGGAGAAAGTTTCGACGAAGCACAGGCCAAAGACGTGGTCGACCGGCTCGGGATACCGACCATGCCTCGCAGAGTGTGCATCGATCGACTTGCGGCCCAGGCCGCCCTCGAAGAACTCGGCCCGCCAGTCGCGGTCAAGCTGCTCGATGCAACAATTCTCCACAAGACTGAGATAGGCGGTGTTCACCTCGATGTTCGGACCCCCGACGAGCTCGACGAAGCTCTCGACGCCCTTGAGCGGGTAGGAGCGAGCCGGTTCTTGGTGGAGGCGATGGCACCATTTGGGATTGACCTAGTAGTCGGCGCGCATCGCGATCCGATTTTCGGCCCAGTCGTGGCTCTCGGTCTTGGGGGCACCGCAGCCGAGGCCCTTGAGGATGTCTCGGTCCGGCTCGCTCCTCTCAGCAGAGCTGACGCTGTGACGATGCTCGCCGACCTTTCCGGACGGCGCCTCCTATACGGCTGGCGCAACGGACCGACGCTGGATGACGAGGAGATCGGGGAGATCGTGATGGCGATTGGGCGGCTTCTGGCCAAAGAACCACATCTCTGCTCGATCGAAATAAACCCAATCCGATTGACTGGTGCCGGCCTGGTCGCTCTCGACGCGGCCATCACGACCTGCGGGAGGTCTAACGACAAATGATCAGCCCGATCAACGAGCACACTGTGCCGTGGCCAGCTGACGTTGCCGAGCGCTATGTCGCCGACGGGTATTGGGCGGGTGTTGCGATCGGCACAGAGTTGCGGACAGTTGCCGAACGAGAGCCCGACGCGCCAGCTCTGATCGACCCGACCGCCGACTTTCGCCTGAGCCGGCAGGAATTGGCCGACCGTGCCGATGCTGCCGCTGTTCGCCTTCTCGACTTAGGCCTAACAGCCGGGGATCGCATCGTGGTTCAACTCCCCAACGGGTGGGAGTTCGTCGTGCTCACAATGGCCTGTTTGCGCGTTGGCATCGTGCCTGTGATGGCTCTTCCTGCGCATCGTCGCATCGAGCTTTCGTACCTGGTGGAACACGCTGAAGCTGTGGCGATTGCGGTCCCGGATCGCCTCCGCGATTTCGACCATGAAGCGCTTGGACACGAACTTGCCCCGATTGCCGAGCCGGTCACTGGCGGGAAGTGGCATGTCATGGTCGCCGGCGAAAACGTCGGACCTAAGAGCATCAACCTTCGTTCTCTGTGTGCTCCTAGCGGGGACGCCGAGGCCGATCGGGTTCGCATCGATGCGCTCGAACCAAGCGCCCAAGATGTCGCAGTATTCCTTCTGTCGGGTGGGACAACTGGACTTCCGAAGTTGATTGCCCGCACCCACGACGACTACCTCTACAACGCCCGAGTGAGTGCTGAGGTCTCCGCGATAGCGGCGGACACGGTGTACCTCGTCAGCCTTCCAGCGGGCCACAACTTCCCACTCGCATGTCCTGGGATCCTGGGAACGCTATTGACTGGTGGCCGAGTAGTGATGCTGCCCTCGGCTGGACCAGAACGAGCATTTGCGACAGTTGCTGCAGAGGGAGTCACCCACACCTCCGTGGTGCCCGCCGTGGCTGGCCGCTGGCTTGAATATGCCTCCGAACGAGGCGCCCATGAGCTTGCGAGCTTGCGCGTGCTGCAAGTCGGCGGCGCGCGTTTGGCGGACGAGATTGCACGCCGTGTCGAACCTGAACTCGGCCCCCGCCTCCAGCAGGTGTTCGGTATGGCCGAGGGCCTCCTGAACTACACCCGTCTCGACGACCCGATCGATGTGATCTGCTCGACGCAGGGACGGCCCGTATCGCCTGCCGACGAAGTCCGCCTGGTCGATGACGAAGGAAATGACGTACCCATTGGAAGCCCCGGTTCGCTGTTGACGCGCGGGCCCTACACACCGCGTGGCTACTACCGGGCGCCTGAGCAGAACGAGCGAGCGTTTACGGCGGATGGTTGGTATCGCAGCGGCGACATCTGTGAGCAGACGTCCGATGGCTATCTGACTGTTCTGGGTCGAGACAAGGACATGATCAATCGGGGTGGCGAGAAGATCTCGGCGGAGGAGGTGGAGAACCTGACCTACCGGTTACCCACGGTGAGCCACGCCGCTGCGGTTGCGATGCCCGACGCCGAACTCGGCGAACGGGTGTGTCTCTACGTCGTGCCCAAGCCAGGTGCAGAAGTCACCCTCGACGAAATTCGGGCATCAATGGAGCAGCTCGGGGTCGCACGCTTCAAGCTCCCCGAGCGGCTGATGATCGTGGGAGAACTAGCCGTCACCAGCGTCGGCAAGGTCGACAAGAAGGCTTTGCGGGCGCATATCGCCTCACAACTCGAAGAGGAGCGGGGTGTATGAACGAGAGACACGATCCCGAGTGCACGCTGCCGTGGATGCGACAAGGTACAGAGCGGTTCCTCGACGCTGTCGACGTCATGGCCGACGACAGCTTTGAGGAACCCAGTCGCTTGCCAGATTGGAGTTGTGGACACGTCGTCGGCCATGTCGCTCGAAATGCCGAAGCACTCGTGCGGTTAGCGACTTGGGCACGTACCGGCGTCGAGCTCCCTATGTACGAGAGCCGGGAGCAGCGAAACGCGGAAATCGAGTCCACCGCGACCATGGCACCTGCTTCGCTTCGGAGGCTGCTTGTTGATACCGCCTCCGAGTTGGATAGCGCACTGGAGGCACTCGACACCGCGAGTTGGAAGACGACGGTGCGGAGCGCGCTCGGACGGACCATTCCTGCTGCCGAGATTCCCTGGATGCGCATTCGCGAGGTCTGGCTACACGCGATCGACATTGGCGGAAACGTCGACTTCTCAGAGTTCCCCGCGGGCGTCGTCGATCTCCTGTTAGACGACACGGTTGGCTCACTCTCTGCAAGCAAAGGATGTCCGTCGTTGGTCCTAGCGCCAGACGATCGGACACGAACCTGGGAACTAGGTCCCAAATCGACCGAGATCCGTTTGCTCGACCTTCCTGCTGCCATGCTGGCCGAGTGGACGACGGGGCGGTTGTCAGATGCGGATCGACGCTCGAGTCTTCCAGAGCTTCCGGCCTGGATCTGACGGGCCGGCGGTGCCTAGACGCCGCAGACGGTATAGAGACCCAGTCGCTCAGCAGTCCAGTGAATTCGTAGCCGTCTGGGAGTTCCAGGGCCGTGTGGCGACTGGGGTCTGGTGGAGGCCGGAGTGGAGGGTTCACCTGATAGGCGGGGGAGCCTTCCCAGTTCGGAGAGCCTCAAACGGGCGGTACGCCTAAGAATTGTCACACCCCTTCTCCATAATTGAAGAGGTGGCAGAAGTTGAGCAGGCC
>MDTE01197382.1_pt1 | contig 56051 bp, 56 predicted proteins | sample 811231 | NCBI WGS metagenome assembly MDTE01 (sample SAMN05326651, study PRJNA326480) | marine metagenome | isolation source: seawater | place: Indian Ocean: Red Sea | collected 2010 | reverse complement strand
GATTTCTTTGGATGCATTTGTTGGTTTTTCAAAATTTGAGAACCAAGGTCTGGTGAAGCATTAAATAAGAACCATTCATCATTATTTGCTGTTACAGCTATAGATGATTGAGTCCTTGGAGATGTTCCCGGTTCTTTCCCTCTTACAGCTTTACTTACATCACTGTTACAATTCCATTGAGGCGACCCCCCACCTGCACCTGATCCTAGAACCAAAACTTTTAGCATTTCATCATTCCCCAAAACAAATTCCTTAAAAGTTTTAAAAAATTAAAAGGCCCCCTAAGGCCAATTGGACTTAAGGGGCTGTTTTGCTATTGCTAAAAACTACTTTTCAGCGCAAGCATAAGAATTGATTTCTAGACCTACAGAGATCTCAGAAATCATTGGTTTTGTCCAAGCCATAATTTACTCCTTGTTATAGTTTGAACGACTCACACTATGTGAGTTCAAAATAAACTTACAATTTTTTAATTAAGATACCCTGATAATAATGTTCATTTATAGTTCATTTAACTTCATTGTATATAAGAATAAATTTTTCGTGATTGATAACCTAATCTTTGAGTATTAAACACTGGCTCTTCGCATATATACTCCGTAAGTCTTGTTCTTTGATCGAAAACTCGTGTATTCCATTCCAATTTTGATGAAGCATCAACAAATCTTTGATCTTTAATATCCAACTTATCTTTTCTATATTTTCTGATTAATTTAGAAGCTTGTCCAATTGCTTTTCTAAATGAATTTTGTCTTTCAACAAATTTGATGATTCCACTATATTGTCGACTCCTTCTATCTTTTGCCTTTTGGTATAATCCAGCAAAAAGAAAGACTAATTTATCTTTTTGGTCTCTTTTTTTTATCAAACCAAAGTAAGTGTGTTTCTTGGCAAATTCTTCAATTATTCTCAAGCCATCCTCTTCTTTAAGGACAGGATCTGATAAAAGATTAACATATTCAATTATGTCATCATCTTTCCACCAATTTTTAAGAGCATCATCAATTGGCGGGCCTTGCCAAATAGCGCCCAAATTTAATTTTGGATTATAAACTTGGTCGCATGGCCATTTTTTGGGGGGTGCTTCTGATGGGTTGGCAGACGCGTTAACAAAAAAAATGCAAATTAAAATAAAAATAAAAGACGAACTAAATTTTTGATACATAATAATACTCCTTATAAAAATTATTTCACAATAAACTTTCCAACCATTCCTTTGCTCTGAAGGCCTTCAATTTCAAAATCATATTCACCTGGACGAATCGGAACAAATTTTATTTCTATTTCACCTTCTCTCTCAAACTCTATTTCTTCTATAACCGGCGCATCAATCTCTATTCCTTCAACTTCGATATTCCTAATCCAGATGTTTCTAAAAAAATCCTCAGCTTCAATCTCATACTCTTTAAAGCCCATACTTGAGATTTCAAGTCTGTAAGCTTTTCCAGTTTCCATCTCAAAAACTTTTTGTGACATATCATAATCACTTTTTTCTGAACCAAGTTTTAATTCTAATTTTTTGGCCCTTATGGCAAGATCACCCTTTGCTAAAGTTACAGAAGATATAAAAAGAATTGCACATAAAAATTTTAAAAAGTTTTTCATATTTTTTTTCCCCCTTTCTTTTGCAAATTTCCTCTCGCGGGATCATATCCCAAAATTGATAAAAACAAAAATATTAATGTAAATAGAATGATGCCAAGTGTGTACTCTATATTTATCTGCGAATAAAGAGAAAATCTGATTGACTCTACAGCATAAGTGAAGGGATTATAAAAACAGACATAATATAGCCATTCACTCGTTTCTTCGATTTTCCATAAAGGATAAAGTGCTGATGAGGCAAAAAACATTGGGAAAATAACAAAATTCATAACGCCAGCAAAGTTTTCTAATTGTCTAATTGCAGAGGATAAAAACATTCCCAAAGAACCTAACATCAAACCTGAAACTATAAGAGCAGGAAGAATTGTAAAATACCCAGTGATTGGAGGAATTATATCCCATAGCGAAGCTATTATCAAAAAAGCATAAACCTGAAGTATGGAAACAAAAACACCAGCTAGTAATTTTGAGATCAACAAGAACCATCTAGGAATAGGGCTGACAAGCATTGTTTTCATACTTCCCATTTCTCTATCATAAACCATAGAAAGCGAACTTTGCATCCCATTAAACAATTGAATCATTGCTATTAAACCTGGAGCAATATAAACCTCATAAGGAATATAAGTTTCGTAGGGAGGAATTATTGCAACCCCAAGTACCGATCTAAAACCTGCAGCAAAAATTCCAAGCCACACCAATGGTCTAACTAATGCTGAAAAAAAACGCTCTTTCTGATGGATGAACCTCAAAGCTTCTCTCAAAACGATACCTTTAAAGCATCTTATGTATACCACAAATTCCATAATTATTTAGATTCCTACTAGTTTGTTAAATGCATCTCTAATATTTTTTGTTTTGGTTTTTTTTACAATCATTGAAACATCGCCAGACTCAAGAACTTTACCATTATTTATGATTATTACTTTTTCTCCCTTATCAATCTCATCAATCAAATGAGTAGCCCAAAGAACTGCTAAATTGTTTTCTTTACACAGAGTCTTAACATGTTTTAAAATCATTTGCCTAGAACCTATGTCTAGACCAACTGTTGGTTCATCTAAAAGCAAAAGCTTAGGTCTATGAATAAGTGACCTTGCAATTTCGACTCTTCGCCTTTGTCCACCCGACAATGCTCTAACTTTACTTTTTATCTTATCTTCTAATTTTATTCTACCAATTTCATTATCGATTCTTTGGCTAGCTTCTGAAAAACTTAGGCCATGAAGAGATGAGTGATATTGAAGGTTCTCCCTAACACTTAAATCAAGGTCCAAAGTTGGTTGTTGGAAAACAACTCCAATATTTTTAAGAGCATTTACCGAGTTTTCTCTAACATCAAATCCATATATTTTTATTGACCCGGAATTATTATTGTAGAGCCTTGTGATCAATGAATAAAGAGTTGTCTTGCCAGCACCATTTAATCCAAGCAACACAGTAAAATCCCCAGGGAGAATATTCAAGCTAACATTGCTAAGAGCTTTAAATTCTCCAAAATTATGAGAAACATTTTTTATTTCTAAGGCAACAGTCATTATGCTCAATTAATTTACTAAAATTTAACTAGTTAGGGCTTACAACAACTCCCCAGGGAAATCTTCCAACTTTGACTGATTTTTCAACTTTAAGTTTATCTACATTAATAATAGATACATCATTACTCACTCCATTGGTACTTAATAAAGTTTTTTGATCTGGGGTGAATGCTAATTGCCAGACTCTCTGACCAACGAGTAAATATTTAATTAGTTTTTTTGTTTTTTGATTAATTACAGCAATTCTATTAGCTGGACCAAGTGCTATAAATGTATATTTGCCATCTTTTGAATGCCTAACACCTACTGGCTGAATACTTTCTTCATTCACTCCTGGAATTTCAAATCCTATGGTATGAGTAACTTCTTTGGAACCTGGGTTAATAACTTTTACCGTGCCTCCTATTTCTGCAGAAACCCAAACTTCTTTATCATCCGGTGTGAACACTGCAACCCTAGGCCGTGCATCAACTAAAACATTTTCAGTAATTTCGAGCGTGTCAGTATCAATGAAATGAGCCATATTTGTAGTTTCAGAGGTATTTACTAAAATCTTACCATTATTTGTAAGTCCCATTCCTTCAGGCTCCACACCTACTGGTATATCATCAATTATCATTTTATCATTCATATCAACTACAGTAACCATAGCATCATCTTCATTAGCTATGTAGAGAGTGCTATCATCAGGAGATAAAATAAAAAGCTCTGGGTCAGGTCCTGACGGCAAATGATATTTTAATTTTAATGTTTCTGCATCTCTTACTTCAACTCTATCGTCATCAGAGGCACAAATTAGAACAAGCTTACCATCTTTAGACATAATAATTCCGCGAGGTCTTTGACCAACTTTTACAGTTTTAACAACTTTTTTTTTTTTACATCAATTACACTTACTGTATTATCTTTTTCATTAGTAATATAAGCTAAGTTTGCTTTAACATTTGACAAACTAATTACTGAAAAAAAAGTAACTATTAAAAAAACAAGATACATCATAATAATGTATTAAAAATTTTAAAATTTACAAGTAGATTCCGGTTGATCTTTTCCCAAAGTATCGAGCTCACTTACTGGATGAATATAACCTTCCTGAGGCGACACTGATACCATCGATCTTGGTGCGGCTAATAAAATTGGTTGTCTTAATTGCCCATTCCACGATCTAAAAGATACTTTCATACCTTTGTAGGCACCCAAACCAAACTTTTCGCTTAATAAATACTTTTGGACTTTATTTACATCATTACTTTGGGTTCTTGTTATTGTTTCTCCCAAAGCTCTGACTGCTGTCCAAGCATGATAATCAACTTCGGTCATCCATCTTCCACTTTCTCTTCTAAATCTATTTTGCATTTGTGTTGCCCCCCATTGCTCGTGAGTACGATGCCAAGAGCTTGGTTTTAAACCTTGTGTTCCAACAACTGGCCTGGGATCCCAAGTTCTATATGCTAGGTATTCCCCAAACTCACCATCTTCATCGGCAACCACAAGAACATCATACTTCGAACCTTTTGTAAATATTGGCACCTCCTTTCCAGCTGTTCTTCGTAAATCTGAAGTAAAGTCCCAGATTTTCTCTTCTTTTATTTTAACATTAAATTTTTTTGCTGATTTTTTGAGAGCATCAGAGTAAAGTTGATCATTTTTATCTGGTCCTGTTACTAAAAACCATTTTTTCCATTTTTTTTTTACTAAATATTGTGTGAGAGCATCTGACAGAATAGAATAGCTAGGCGGGATATGAAAAAAATTTTTCTTACAATTTTCATTTCTTAAAGAATCATTTTTTGCCCTTACATTAAAAATTAAAACATTCTCTATTCCTGGTACTTTCATTAGAGATAGCAATTCATTTTCATTAAAATCTACAACAAAAAATTTTTTTCCTTCCTTAATTAATTTCTCAAACTCGATATTGAGGTCCTCATCCAATAAAAATCTATGGAATTCAGCCTTATAATCATGTCCAACAAACCTGCCAGTTGTCAGATTATCTTCAATAGCTAACTTAACACCATAAAAACCCTCATCTTCCAAAATCGGGTCAAGATTTGAGAGCACCGGGGGGACTTCTCTTTCTTTTGAAATAAAAACAATTTCACTCTTAATTGTAATTTCTTTCAGAAAAGTCTTTGTTCCTCTTTTTTCTCTTTCTTTTTTTCTTTCAATATCAGCTTTTTTTCTTTCTTCAAGTTGCTGTATTGATAGCTCTCTAGCTTGAGAAAAAAAATTAAAAAACAAAGATACTGTGAATGTAATAATTAAAAAAAACTTTGCGCTCATAATTTTACTTACTATAAATAGATTTTAAAAAATGTTAATCTAAAAATTCAAATGAAAAAAAAAACTTCAACAAAATTAATTAGGGGTGGCATAAATAGAACACATTTTTCTGAAACAAGTGAACCATTATTTTTAACTTCAGGTTTTGTTTATAAAACTGCTCAGGAGGCAGAAAAAGCATTCAAAGAAGAAAAAAAAAGATTTTTATATTCAAGGTTTGGCAACCCCACAGTTGAAATACTCCAAAAAAAACTTGCATTGATAGAAGAAGCAGAATCTTGCTGGTTAACATCAACTGGGATGTCAGCACTTTTCAGTATTTTTATGTCATTTCTAAAAAGTGGTGACAGGGTTGTTTCTGCAAGAGCTCTGTTTGGAAGTTGCCACTACATAGTAACGGAAATTTTGCCAAGGTTTGGAATTGAAGTCGAACTTGTTGATGGAACAAATCTTAATCAATGGGAGTTAGCATTAAAAAAAAAAACAAAGTTAGTTTTTTTTGAAACGCCATCAAACCCTTGCCTTGATTTAGTTGATATTCAGGAGGTTTCAAAATTAGCTCACAAATCTGGTGCATTGGTTGTGGTTGATAATGTTTTCGCCACTCCTATTCTTCAAAAACCATTAAATTTGGGAGCTGATGTTGTTATGTATTCTGCAACAAAACATTTTGATGGACAAGGAAGAGTCCTAGGAGGAGCAATATTAGGAAGTAATAGTTTTTGTAAAAATATAATCAAACCATTCATTAGAAATACAGGACCTTCAATAAGTCCATTTAATGCATGGGTTTTATTAAAAGGAATTGAAACATTAGATTTAAGAATTAGGCAGCAAACAAAAAATGCCAAGGAAATAATTGGTTTCCTGGCTAATAATAAAAATATTAAAAAAATTTATTACCCTACATTTAAACAATCCAAGCAAATACGCATTGCAAAAAAACAAATGTTAGACGGGGGCACAATTATAGCTTTTGAAATAAAGGCATCAAAAAAAAATGAAAAAAAGAAATCTTTTGCATTTCTAAATCAACTAAAACTAATTGATATTTCTAACAACCTTGGAGATTCGAAAAGTCTTATTACCCATCCCCACACAACTACACACCATAAATTGGATACGAAAGAAAAAATAAGTTTACGCATTACTGAAAATTTGGTTAGACTATCAGTTGGATTAGAAGATGTAACTGATATAATCTATGATATTGAAAGTGCCTTAAATAAATCAAGTAAAATCATTTAAAAATGAAAAACAAAAAAATTCTTATCAATGTTGAACCAATTTATCTTGAAGATCACTCAGATCCGTCTGAAGATTCATATCTTTGGGCATACAAGGTCAAAATAAAAAATAATGGAACAAAAACAATAAAGTTGTTAAGCAGGCATTGGAAGATCTTTGATTCTAATGGAAGTCATAGAGAAGTCAGAGGAAAGGGTGTTGTTGGAGAACAGCCAACCATTGAACCAGGAGATGAATTTGAATACACCAGTGGAACTCCCTTAAAAACAAGCTCTGGTCTGATGCACGGTAGCTATCAAATGCAAGACTACAAGGGTAGATTATTTGAAGTCTTAATACCTCCCTTTTCATTAGACATTCCCGATCAAAAAAAAAGACTTAATTGAAATGGATAATCTAAAATCCTCTCTCTATGTAATAGGTAATCTGTTAGTTTTTTTCTCAATATACTCATTGATTCCTGGAATATACGATTATCTTACCCTTGGAACGGACTGGGCAGTTTTTTCATTAATTTCTATAGTCTGCCTTTTTACTGGACTTAATATTTCATTTACATTTAAAAATAAAAATAAAGATGTAGAAGTTTTGTCGGCTTTTTTATTAACTTTTATATCTTGGATAATATTATCACTTATAGCAGCAATTCCATTTTGTCTTGGATCAACTAATTTGTCTTTCATAAACTCTTTTTTTGAATCAATGTCAGGACTAACTACAACGGGAGCAACTGTGATTCAAGATCTTGATAACACTTCAAAAACTATTTTGTTGTGGAGAGCAATGCTTCAATGGCTTGGAGGAATTGGAATCATAGTAATAGCAATTGCTATATTCCCAATTTTAAAGATTGGTGGAATGCAACTTTTCCAAACTGAATTCAGTTCAAAGGATGAAAAAGTTCTGCCACGAACAACAAAAATTGCAACTGGAATTGGTTTTGTATATTTAATTTTAACATTACTTTGTACTTTTTTTTTATACTCAACTGGAGTTGAAGCATTTGATAGTCTTGCCCACGGGATGACGATTATTGCAACTGGAGGCTTTTCAACAAAAAATATGTCTATTGGATTTTTCGATTCAGTGACTACAGAACTTGTAACCATCACTTTTATGTTAATCGCATCTCTCCCTTTTATTCTCCTTTTTCAAGCTTTAAAGGGAAATGTAATTGATCTATTTAAAAATTCACAAGTTAGATTTTTTCTTTTGCTAGTTGGTTTCATTACTATAATTGTAATGTTTTGGCTCAAAAGATTTTATGAAGTTGATTACCTCCAATCTTTAAGGATTTCCTCTTTTGCAGTGGTTTCAATAACAACTGGTAGTGGATTCAGCACCTACGATTTCAGTGTGTGGGGAACTTTTACAACGATTCTTTTCTTATTTATTATGCTAATTGGTGGATGTTCTGGATCATCAAGCTGTGGTTTAAAAGTTTTTAGGGTGCAAATCTTGGTAAGAAGTTCATTAATTTTAATTAAGAAAATAATTCAACCAAGGGGAATTTTCATTCCAACTTATAATTCTCGAGAAATAGATCAGGAAGTTTTAAATTCAGTTACGGGATATTTCTTTTTATATTTAATGACCTTTTCTTCCTTAACACTAATTCTTTCTTTTAATGGTCAAGATATCCTTACTTCTTTGTCCGGCTCAGCTGCAGCAATAGCAAACGTTGGCCCTGGTCTTAGCGAAATCATAGGGCCTGCAAATAATTATTCAGGAATAAATGACCTATCAAAATTTTTCTTATCTTTAGGAATGTTAATAGGAAGATTGGAACTTTTCCCAATATTAGTATTATTATCACCACAGCTTTGGAGAAGATGAAGCATTAAACTTTGCCCAGGCACCACAAAAGTATAGATTGATGTACATAAAGACGATTCTCTGCTTCACTCCAAACAAGAGAATTTTTACCATCAATGATCTCATCCGTGACTTCACATCCTCTATGTGCAGGCAAACAATGCAGGAAAAAAGTTTTTTTCTTTGTTAATTTCATTAATTTTGAATTAATTTGAAAAGCCTTAAATTTTTCTAATCTTTTTTTTTTATCTTTCATTCCCATTGAGACCCAGGTATCAGTTATTAAAACATCTGCACCAATCACAGCTTTAGAGGGATCTTCAAAAAAATTTATTTTCTTTGATTCCATTGAATCAATTAATTTTTGTGAGGGGAAAAAACCTTTTGGACAAGTAATATTTAAATTGAATCCAAAATGTAAACATGAATGAATCCAAGAATTACAAACATTATTACCGTCACCTACCCAACATAAATTTAAGTTTGAGATGTTTTTAAAATTTTCTTCAAGAGTCATTATGTCTGCTAAGATTTGACAAGGATGGCTTTGATCTGTCAAACCATTAATTATTGGAACATCAGAAAACTTCGTAATTTCATAAAGTTTTTTTTCATCAGAACCTCTATACATTATTATGTCCACATAACTGTTAAGTACTCTTATCGTATCAATGAGTGATTCTCCTCTTCCAAGTTGGGAGTCAGCTTGATCTAAAATCACAACATCTCCATCCAATTGTTTCATTCCAACTTCAAATGAAACCCTAGTTCTTGTTGATGGTTTCTCAAAAATCATTGCTAAAATTTTTTTTTCTTTTAATTTTCTTTTACCGTATTCCTTTTTTAGAATATGACTTTGATTAATTATCTTTTTTATATCGGTTGATTTCAACTCATTAATATTTAAGAAATGTCTAGTTTTTTTTTTCATTTCACAAACTTTCAAAAGCTTTTGTCATTTTATTTATTGCTTCATCTACATGTTTCATTTCTAAAATTAGAGGAGGTAAAATTCTTATAACATTTTGTCCTGCTCTTACTGTAAGTAATTTCTTCTTTATCATTGCATTAATAAGGGTTTCGTTTTTTTGAATGCATTCTATCCCTATCATAAGTCCAACTCCTCTAATTCCTGATAAAAGTTTTGGGAATCTCTCAATAATTTCAGATTTTATGAGTTGCCTCATATTGTATCCCACTTCTCTAATATTATCCAAAAAATCAGCATCTAGTACAAAATTTAACACTTCATTTGCAATGGCCATACTGAGTGGGTTTCCTCCAAATGTTGATCCATGAGCTCCATGTTTCATTACTTTTGAAGTTTTACTATCCAGTAAAAGTGCTCCAAGGGGAAACCCTCCGCCAATACCCTTGGCAATAGAAACTAAATTAGGCCTTAATTCTTCAACCCACTCGGTAGCTAGAAATTTTCCTGTTCTCCCAACACCGCACTGTACTTCATCAAAATACAAGAGTAGTCCATAATCCTTAGCTATTTTTTGGACATCTTTAAGGTATTGTTTTTTTGCTGGAATTATCCCCCCTTCACCTTGTATAGTTTCGATCATTATAGCAGCTGTTTCATTATCAATTTTCTTTTTTAAATCTTTAATATTATTAAATTCAACTTGCTCAAAGCCTTTTAAGATTGGAAAGTATCCATCAGTTAACTTCGATTTTCCACTTGTCGAAATTGCTGCATAAGTTCTTCCGTGAAAAGAATTTTTTGCACAAATGATTTTATATTTTTTTGAATCTTTAGAATTAAAATACTTCCTTACTACTTTTATCCCTGCTTCGATAGATTCAGTTCCAGAGTTACAAAAAAATACACTTGAGGCGAATGAATTTTTTACAATCCTTTTTGCAACCATCTCCTGACCATTAATTTTGAATAAATTTGAACAATGCCAAAGCTTTTCCGATTGGTCTTTTAATGCATTAACAAGAGAAGGATGGCTATGACCCAGACATGTAACACCTATTCCACTTGTAAAATCTAAGTATCTAGTTCCATCTTTGGAATAAAGATATACTCCATCTCCATGATCAAGTTCAATATTTACAGGATTATAAACTCCTAAAATACTCATAACTAAGTTCTTAACCCAAAACCTTTTTTAAAAACATATATAGTTAATAATAGAAAAAAAACATTTGCTAAAGCTAAAATTATAATCCCAGAAATTAAATTACTATCTCCAGTACCTAAAAAGCCTGATCTAAAACCATCAATCATATAGAAAAATGGATTCCAAATAGCAATAAAGTGCCAAACATCTGGAAGTCTTTCGATAGAATAAAATGTTCCCGAAAGAAAGGTTAAAGGCAAAATAACAAAATTAGTAATTGAAGCCATATGATCAAACTTTTTAGCCCAAATTCCACATAATATTCCTAATAAGGATAATAACGAAGATGAGAAAAAGGCAAAATATGCTATAATAAAAATATTATTAATTTTTAATGGAACAATCAAATAGATTACTAAAGAAACTGAACAACCTACAAGCAAACCTCTTGTAATACCCCCTAAAGAATAAGAAAAAGTTAATTCGTACTCAGATAAAGGAGGCATAAGAACATCTACAATGTTTCCCTGAACTTTGGAGATTAAAATTGAAGAAGATGTATTCGCAAATGCATTTTGCATTATTCCCATACATATCAACCCAGGTGCCAAAAATTCTGAAAACGAATAATTTTCAGTACTTAAATATTCTCTATCAATTGAGAGTGCAAAAATAATATAAAATAAAAGTGTGGTTATCGCTGGAGCCAAAACAGTTTGAGCAAAAACATTAAAAAACCTTTTTACTTCTTTAAGGTAGAGTGAGTAAAAGCCAATCCAATTAAATCCTTTAAAATTTCTGATTTTTTTCATATTCTTTATATATAGTTCTAAAAAAGTTTTATCTATTGAAAAAATTTATGATTTCAAAATATTTCCAAAATTACAGTGCTTATTATTTGTCAAAATATTGGGTTACTAAAAGAAAGTTTGAGAATATATTAAAAAATAAGATCACCAAAGACTTTTTCCAAAAAAAAATTTCCAATGAAGATAAAAGTTTTTATCTTAATGAAATTTCAATGGTTATAAAATATTATGAAGATATGGGGTTTTTTGATGAAAAAAAACTCATAGAAATAAAATTAGAGAATCTAATGAACAAAGAATATTCATTAAAAAAAATAAAATACTATCTACAAAAAGATTATTTTAATATAAATCTTATAAACTCTAAAATCTCTGAGTATGAAGCAGATGAAGATATTAATGAAAAGTTAATGAATAAATGCGTGAATAAGTCAGGAATTTTAAAAAAAAATCAAAATTTCACTACTGAAAAAAAGATTAATAAGATACTGAAAAAGCTTTTAAGTGAAGGTTTTAATTACAATGATTCCATTGACTTTATTAAAAACAGATTGAAAATTCATGGAATTCCTTAATATATTAAAAACTTTATTTCTTGGGACTAGCAATTACAACTTTTATGGAGTTAATTTTTCTAATATAATTATTGCTGTAATTGTTTTTTTTATTTTTTTTTATGCAAGATCGCTAATTTCAAAAATAATTTTCAAAAAAATAAATTTCTTATTTAAATTCAAAAATAAAAAAAAAATAGAAAATTTTTACCAAAACACCAAAACATCACTGAATTTATTTGTAATAAGCATTGGGTTCTTTTTGTCATCATCTTTAATTGTTGGATCTGAAAGAATTGAATTATTCTTTAAAAATGTAAATGTTTCATTATTTACAATCTTCCTCTTCCTTTTTTTTAGTCAAATTATTCACCCCTTATTTCTTAGGATTAAAAATATTGAAAAAATCTTAACAAGTGATCTATTAGATTGGATAGTAAGTGCTATAAAAATTGTTATATTCTTTCTGGGTCTTACCGCTGTCTTGGAACTTTGGGGAATTAGGGTTGGACCAGTAATTGCTGGATTAGGATTATTTGGAGTAGCTGTTGCTCTTGGAGCTCAAGATTTATTCAAAAACTTAATATCTGGAATTTTAGTTTTAATTGAAAAAAGGTTTAAAAAAGGAGATGTAATTATAATAGAAAACATAATTGAAGGCTCAGTTGAAAAAATTGGGTTTAGATCAACTGCAATCAGAAAGTTTGATAAATCTTTATGTTTCATTCCAAATTTTCAATTTGCAGAGAATGCTGTAACAAATGTCACAGAAATATCTAATAGAAGAATAAACTGGATCATAGGATTGGAATATAAAAGTTCAACATCTCAGTTAAGGTCAATTTGTAAAGATATAGAAGAAAAAATTAATAATAATAAAACTGATTTTTTTGTTTCAAAATCAACACCCGTGATAATTAAAATCAATGAATTTGCTGCTAGTTCAATTGATATTTTAGTAAGATGTTTTGCTAATACAAATGAATACGAACGATTTCTTGAAATAAAAGATAATCTTGCAATAGAAATCAAACAAATAGTTGAGAAGAGAAAAGCATCATTTGCTTTTCCATCTCAATCAATTTATGTAGAAAAAAATTAGTTTTGAGTAACTAAAAACTAGCTATTTTTTTATCAAACGACTCCCAAACACCATCTTTTCCATCCCAAGTTCCGCTGGTAGCAACCTTAGAATATTCTGTAGCTCTAGCTTCAAAGAAATTTGCATGCTCTACACCGTTTAAAATTTCTGTCAACCAAGGCAGAGGATGTTTTTTTATGCCAAAAATTGGATCAAAATTCAACTGTTTGAGCCTCCAGTCAGCAATGTATCTTATGTAATTCTTGATATCTTGAGCTTCCATCCCTTCAACTGGGCCTAATGAAAAAGCAAGATCAATGAAATTATCCTCAAGCGAAACAACAGTTTCGCAGCATTCTATGATTTCTTTTTTTAATTTAGGAGTCATACATTTTGTTTCTTTTACGAACTCGTGAAATAATTTAATCATTCCTTCACAATGCAATGACTCATCCCTTACTGACCAAGTCACGATCTGACCCATTCCTCTCATCTTGTTATATCTAGGAAAGTTCAACAACATCGCAAAACTTGCGAATAGTTGTAAACCTTCGGTAAACCCACCAAACATTGCAACAGTTTTTGCTATTTCATGGTGTGAGTCAACAGTAAATTGCTGCATATAATCATGCTTGTCAGCCATCTCTTTATATTCTAAAAATGCTGAAAACTCTGTATCCGGCATACCAATTGTTTCCAATAAAAGTGCATACGCAGCAATGTGGACTGTTTCTATGTTTGAAAAGGCCGACATCATCATCTTTATTTCCGTTGGTTTGAAAACTTGCGAGTATCTCTCCATATAATTATCGTTTACTTCAACATCGGATTGTGTAAAAAATCTAAAAATTTGTGTTAGTAGATTCCTTTCATTGTCATTTAGTTTAATCACCCAATCTTTACAGTCCTCTCCCATTGGAACTTCTTCTGGCATCCAATGAACCTGTTGCTGCCTTTTCCAGAAGTCATAGGCCCAAGGATATCTAAAAGGTTTGTAAGAATGTGATGGTGTAAGTAAACCAGGTGTTTCTATAATTTTTTTGTTAAAACTATCCATAATTATTTTCCCCTTTTTATGATATTATTGACAAGACAAACATTCCTCATAATCTGTTTTTTCGCTTCCTATTTTTTTTTCTGGCCAATTCTTAGTATTGTCAGCTTCAACGCCAGCGTAACTAGCTCTTTGAATTGATTTTGAACGACAATAATACAAACTTTTTATCCCCATTTCCCAAGCTTTCCAATGAAGCATCATCAAATCCCATTTATCTATATCTGCATTGAGATATAGATTGACAGATTGACTTTGACATATGTAGGGAGTTCTGTCAGCAGCCATTTCAACAATCCACCTTTGATCTATTTCAAAAGCAGTTTTAAATATGGATTTTTCATCATCAGACAATTCTTCCAAATGGGAAACAGACCCATCATTTTCTAAAACACTTTGCCAAATTTTTTCATTATTGATTCCTTTTGTTTCAAAAAGATTTTCTAGGTATTTATTTTTAACAGTAAATGATCCAGACAGAGTTTTATGTGTATATATATTGGCAGGTATGGGTTCAATACACGCACTAGTTCCTCCACAAATAATACTTATTGATGCTGTTGGAGCTATTGCTAGTTTGTGACTAAATCTTGCTTTTACACCAAATTCTTTTGCATCTGGGCATTCGCCCTTTTCCAGAGCCAATATCACTGAAGCTTTATCAGCCTCTTGCTTTAAATGTTTAAAAAATTTAACATTCCAACTTTTTGCTAATGCACTCTCGAAAGGAATTCCTTTTTTTTGAAGAAAACTGTGGAATCCCATTGCACCAAGACCTACTGATCTTTCCATTTTTGCAGAATAAGCAGCGTTCTTCATTGATTCAGGGGCATTTGATATGAAGTCTTCTAAAACATTATCAAGGAATCTCATTATATCTTGGATGAAATTTTTATCTTTCGACCACTCATCCCATTTCTCCAAATTAACTGAAGACAAACAACAAACAGCTGTTCTTTCCTTTCCGTGATGATCTAGTCCTGTGTGAAGCATTATTTCACTACAAAGGTTTGAGGTTTTGACTTTCAAACCTTTCTTTTGCTGATGCTTAGCCATATTTTTGTTAACAGTATCAATAAAAACTAAATAAGGTTCCCCTGTTTGCATCCTAGTTTCCAAAATCTTTTGCCACAAATCCCTGGCATTAATTTTTCTCATTGTCTCATTGTTTTTGGGACTTCTCAGGGAAAACTCTTTATTGTGTTTTACGCAATCCATAAACTCATCAGTAATATTTATGCCATGATGAAGGTTTAAACTTTTACGATTGAAGTCACCTGATGGCTTTCTAATTTCTAAAAACTCCTCAATTTCAGGATGATGAACATCCAAATAACAAGCTGCGGAACCTCTTCTCAAAGATCCTTGGGAAATTGCCAGAGTCAAAGAATCCATAACCCTAACAAATGGAATTATACCTGAGGTTTGCCCAGATTTTTTCACAGTTTCTCCTATTGACCGCACCTCACCCCAATATGTTCCTATGCCACCTCCGTTAGAAGCTAACCATACATTTTCACTCCAGGTTGACAAAATCCCTTCGAGACTATCATGAACTGTGTTTAAAAAACATGATATTGGCAGACCTCTTTTAGCTCCTCCATTTGAAAGAACTGGTGTTGCCGGCATAAACCAGAGCTTTGAAATGTAATCGTATATTCTTTTTGCATGATCTAAGTCATCAGAATAACTCTTAGCAACTCTCAAAAACATATCTTGAAATTTCTCACCCGGTAATAAATATCTATCGACCAATGTAGCCTTGCCAAAGTCGGTTAAGTTTTCATCTTTAGAATAATCTGGTTTAAATTCTGAGTTCTCTAAAGTACTATTAAAGTCCTGTTTTTTTGAATCTATTGAAAGGACATTTATTGTTGTTGTTGTTGGTGACATAGTAATTTCCTACCCTTGAAAAAATTTTTTAAAACACAATATATAGTAATGAATGATAATTCAATGTCAACTGCTAGTAGTAAAAGATTTTTGGCGTGCCCGGAGAGAGTCGAACTCCCAACCTTCTGATTCGTAGTCAGATGCTCTATCCAATTAAGCTACGGGCACAAATTTAATTTCTTAAAAAAAATTATACAGACATTTTATGTGATTGGTGTTAGTTTTTTTTATATGAATAATTTTTTTTTTATTTATTTTGGATTTTTAATAAGATATATGTAATTATTATTAAATTCGAATTTTTAACAATAATATATATTAATTAAACATTGCGTAGTGTAAATATAATGAAAAACCAATACATAAAATATTTAGTAATCTCTTTAGTTTTTACAACATATTCTTGCACAGGTGTTCAGGAGTACGTATTTCCTTCACTATCTGATGAGGAAGTGGTTGCCCCACCTGCTCTCGAAGAAGTACCTCAAACAATTGAAACCGTTCAACAAGATGCTTCACAAGAGATTCCACCATCACAATATGCACCCCCTCCAATTGCACAACCAGAAGTAGCTTATGACACAGGCCCAACTGGTACATTTGTTGGTGGTAAAATAAATCAATTCAGGGCAGATTTATCAAGTATTCAAAATGCAATTTCTTCCCATAACAACGACTTTCTTAGATTTAAGGATTTGGTTGATGAACAAACTTCAGTTTACCAAGGATTATCGAGTGCTATTAGATCCAGATTGCAAATCGGCACAACTCCTGGTAACCCAATATTAGTTGGTCAATGGAATGATGCTCAAAGAGCTTTGGAAGATATACAGAATAATGTTAACAATTTACAAATTGTAAACAATAGAGTTACAGCCGATGCAGCATTAATCACTCACCTCAAGAATGCAATTGATTCAAGTTTCTACATTTCGGGAGCAATTGATGAAGACCATAATCAACTAAAAGTTTTAAATGATGATGTTCAGAGAACAGCCGTTTTGTATCAAAGACTTATGGATGAACTTGAACAAAAAATTACTCGTGAAATTAGAATCCTCAATGATGAGAGAGAATATATGAAAAAGCTTGCTGAGGATGTTGAAGTTGGAAAATTTGGAGGAAGAGTGACAGCTCCTCCAACAGGTTCAAACACTTCTGCGAGTTCTAGTGGAGATGATTCTGTAACTCCAGAAAAGCCAAAGGTTGCACCACTTAATTATGATAATGCAATCTTAGTTATAAAGTTTGACGATACTAATTTTGATTATTCTACAGCACTTTTTGAAGCAATCTCTGGCGCTCTTGAACAAATGCCATCAGCAAGCTTTGAAGTTGTCGCAGTTAGTCCAACAGGAGGGGCAACTTTTTCGGACCAAGCTCGCGTAAGAGCCTCAGAAGTTTTTAACAAAATAATTGAAATGGGTGTCCCATCAGAAAGACTCTCTTTAACATCATCTAACAGCGCCTCTGCTCAAGCAGAGGAAGTGCATATTTATCTTAAAAATTAACTTACTAAAATATTCTTCCATTTTTAGAGGAAAGTTTCCTTATTAACGGAAAATTATCAATTATTCTAACATTATCAATAATCGCGGACACAAAAATTCTTGCTTTATCTGGTGAACCATCAAGTTTATTGAGATCTTTTTCTTTCAAAATCTCAAGATAATTAACTTTTTCAAATCCAGCCCTAAGAATTTTAATCTTGTAATAATCAAGTCTAGTAATCTTAATTCCATCTTCTATTATCTCATCAGCTAACAAATTTAAGCATTCAAAAATTATATTTGCTGACAATCTTTTTTTCTTTTCAAGAAAATTATTTCTTGAGGACAATGCAAGTCCATTTTCATCTCTGACAGTTGGAAGAGTTATAACCTTGGTAGGGAAAAAAAAATCTTTAATTATTTGCTTAATTATTAAAGTCTGTTGAAAGTCTTTTTCGCCTAAAATTATTTTATCAGGATGAATTAAATTGAGAAATTTCAAAATTACTGTAGCTACTCCTTGAAAATGTCCGGGCCTATCAATTCCGCAGAGTTTTTCTGAAATTAAATCTGTATTTATTATACTTATATTTTTATCAACAAAGGAATTTTCGGGAATAAAAATTAAATCAACCTTTAGTTTTTCAAGAAGATTTATATCAGATTGTTTTGTCCTAGGATAACATCTAAGGTCTTGTTCATTTTCAAATTGTAATGGGTTAACAAATATACTAACTACAGAAAAATCTTTCCTTTTTTTCACATATTCTATTAAACTTAAATGACCTTTATGAAAGTTTCCCATTGTAGGAACAAAACTTATCTGATTTTTTCTTCTAACTGAATTTATAGTTTTTCTAAGTGAGTTTATTTTTCTTATAACCATAACTTAAAAATTATTTATAATAATATTTCTTCTGGGGATATTTGCGTTCCTTAACATCTTTAGAGAATTTTAAGAATGAATCATTTATTATTTTTCTTAAATTGGAATATTTTTTTAGAAATTTTGGTTTAAATTCATTTAGCCCCAACAAATCCTCGGCAACTAAAATTTGCCCATCACATTCTACTGTTGCACCTATTCCTATAATTGGAACATTTGCTTTTTTCAATACTTCTTTAACTAATGATTCAATCGTACATTCTAAAACTATTGCCATTACACCAGCATTTTCAAGAAATTTTAAGTCTTTCAAAATTTTTTTTTTCTCAATTGGTTTTCTTCCAAAGACTTTATAATTACCATCTAGAGATTGAGGTAACATACCCAAATGACCAACTACATTTATTTTATTTTTAGTTAGAAAACTAATATTCCTTGAAATCTCCTCTCCACCCTCTAACTTAACCGCATCTGCACCTGATTTTGATAAAATAAGCTTTACATTTTTTAAAGCTTTAGATCTAGATTTCTCGTAAGTTCCAAAAGGCATATCAACTACTACAAAAGACTTCTTTATATTTTTTGCAACTGCTGATGAATGGTTTAGCATTAATTCCATGCCGACTTGTTTTGTAGATTCATATCCATAGAGAACCGGACCAACTGAATCACCAACTAAAATTATGTCAGCAAATTTATCTGCTATTTTTGCAATTGGCTCCGTATATGAAGTCAAGCATACAATTGGTTGTTTGTTTTCAAACTTCTGATAAATTTTTTCTCTTGTAATCTTCAAAATTTTTCCTAAAAAAATTACTAATTTTATTAAAAAATAAACTTACTATACTTTGATAATGAATAGAAAAATAAAATTTTTTATTATAATAATCTTAATTTATTTTTTTTCAGATTCCAATTCAGAGGATTTAATTCCATTAATTGAGCCTGAGCACGCTTCAAAATTTACAAGCGAAAAAAAAAAATATGCAGAAGGAAATGAAATAATAGTTGTAACAGCCAATGATTATGCAACAAAAATAGGGTATGAGATTTTAGATAAAGGAGGTTCCGTTGTTGATGCTGCAGTTGCAATTCAATTAACCTTGGGACTAGTTGAACCTCAATCATCTGGGCTAGGTGGTGGATTGTTTCTCACATATTTTGATTCTGAATCAAACAAAGTATTAACTTATGATGGAAGAGAAAGTGCGCCAATTAACATTAAAAAAGATATATTTTTAAATAAAAATGGTAAACCTAAAAAATTTTTTGAAGCCGCCATTGGTGGCGCATCTGTGGGTGTTCCATCAAGCCTCAAAACTTTACAAAAAATCCACAACGAATATGGAAAGCTTGAGTGGGAGAAAACAATAAATCCAGTCATTGAATTATCTAAAAATGGATTCTTACCCCCCGATAGACTTATAAATGCATTGAAAAAAGAAAGATTTTTTTTTAAAGAGAATCCAGATTCTTTATTTAAAAACATTTTGTTAAATCCCAAAAAAAAAGTTTTTAACCACGAATATACAAAAACACTCAATGTAATTTCTAAAAATTTTGGAGATTTTTATGAAGGTAAAATAGCTGAAAACATTGTAGAGATTGTAAAAAAATCTCAAAATTCAGGTATGCTATCTTTAGATGATTTAAAAAATTATAAACCCGAAAAGAAAAAAGCATTTTGCCATAGATTAAAAAATAATTTTTTGGTCTGTGGTCCTAATTTACCATCCTCAGGAACAATTTGCATCTTGCAGACCTTAATTTTATTTGAAGATTTAAATCAGAAAAAAAAAAAAATAAATCTAAACCAAATAATGGAAATACTTGATTTTGTTTATTATTTAAGAGATATACATCTTGCTGATGAAAAATTTGCTAAAATAGATATAAAAAAACTTCTTTCAATCAAATTTTTAATTGAAGAATTTGAATTGTTTAAAAAAAACAAACATGTTGTTAATTTTAAAAATTTTGATGAAGTATTTAGTTCGACTAGTCATTTTAGCTTAGTTGATAAATATAATAATGTTATGTCTCTTACTTCAAGTATTGAGAGTTCATTTGGATCAAGACTTTTTATCGATGGTTTTTTTCTAAACAATCAATTAACCGATTTTTCCTTTAAAATTTATGATAAAAAAGGTAATCCAATCAAAAATAGTGTTGAAGGAGGAAAACGGCCACTTAGCTCAATGTCACCTTTAATTATTTTTGATGAAAATGATAAATTTTTTTTAACCATTGGATCACCAGGTGGTAAAGCAATAATTTCCTATGTTTCTAGAGTTTTGATTGATTTTTTCTATTTCGATTTAGATTTAAAAACATCATTAAATAGCCCAAACTTTCTTAGAATAAAAGGTAAATCATTTGTCGAGAATGAAGAACAAAATAAAAAAATTGAAAACAATGGATTAGTAAGGTCACTAACCAGTGGTTTAGCTGTAATTAAAAAAGAAAAGGGAAATTATATTGGAATAGCAGACAAAAGAAGAGATGGAACAGTAAGAGGAAAATAATTTTTATTTTACAATTTTTTAAGATTTGATATAAAAATCATTTAAAGGGATAATGTAATGAAAAGAACTTATCAGCCAAGCAATAAAGTAAGAAAAAACAGGCATGGTTTTAGATCCAGAATGTCAACAAATGGTGGTAAAAAAATCCTCAACAAAAGAAGACAAAAGGGAAGAAAAATTTTGTCTGCCTAAGAAAATTAACAAACTAAAAAAAAGGTCAGACTTTTTAGATCTTAGGAATAATTGTATTAAGTTATTTGGTAGTTTTGTAATCCTAAATTTTTCAAAAAGAGATGGGGTTACAAAATATGGTTTAACAGTGTCAAAGAAAATCGGGAATGCAGTGAAAAGAAATTATGTAAAGAGAGTCATAAGATCGATTATCAGAAATAATTGGTTTTTAATTAAAGAAGGTTTTGAATTTGAGATAATACCAAAAAAAGAATTTTTGCAAACAAAATACATTATGATAGAAAATGATGTAAAAAAATTAATTAATAAAATGAATTTTTAATTTATTGAAATCTCATAGTCTTTCTTATAAAACTAAATCTTAAAAAAATGGAAAATCAAAAAAATTTATTGCTAGCAGTTATATTTTCTATGATTGTATTAATTGGATTTGATTTTCTTTTTAATCCAAAGAAAAACACCAATACTTCTTCAAACATTGAAAATGATTTGATAACTAAAGACTCAAGTTCTGACTTACCGACAATAACTAAAACTCAAAATTTTTCTAGTACTGAGGTTAAGCAAAAAAGATTAAATTTTTTTGCCGATAGAATTGAGGGTAGCATCAATTTATATGGCGCAACATTGGATGACCTTATTTTAAGTGATTACTTTCAGACAATAAAAAAAGAAAAAAAAGTTAGAGTCCTTGAAAAAGAAGATTCAACTTCTCCTTATTTCCTAAGAATGGGATGGGCATCAACAGACAAATCACTGGAATTGCCAGGCAAAAACTCTTTGTGGGTTTCCGAAAAGAATAAAATATCCAGAGGAGAAAAAATTTTACTTAAATGGGAAAATAAAAGCGGCTTAAAATTCCTAAGAAGTATCTCTTTTGATGAAAACTTTATGATAACAATTGAAGATGAAGTATTAAATCAATCAAAAAATACTGTAGAATTAACAAATTTTTCGTATATTCGTAGGAAAAATCATAGACCTGAAAATAAATTTTTTATACTCCATGAAGGACCTTTAGGAGTTTTTAATGACACATTAAAGGAAATTTCATACGATGATATTGAAGAAAATGAAATAATAGAATCTTCAAAAAATGGATGGATTGGTTATACAGATCATTACTGGCAAGTTGCTATATTTCCTGATACTGAAGAACCTTTTAAGGCCAGATTTAGAAAACTTAAAAATTCCAAAGATTCAATACAAATCGACTTTATAAACGAAAATGTGAAGACACTTGAGTCTGGACAAAAATTAAAAATAAAATCATATGTTTTTGCTGGCGCAAAAGAAGTTCCACTAATTGATAAATACATTGAAAATCTCAAAGTGAATAAACTTGATCTGTCAGTCGACTTTGGTTGGTTCTATTTCTTGACCAAACCTCTTTTTTATGCGCTTCATTTCCTTTCTTCGTTAGCTCAAAATTTTGGAATAGGAATAATCATTTTAACAATCTTCATGAGAATTGCATTGTTCCCATTAGCTAACAAATCTTTTAAATCAATGAATGCAATGAGGATTTTAACTCCAGAAATAAAAAGAATAAGAGAAAGATATAAAGATGATAGAAATAAGATGAATCAAGAAATGTTTGCTTTATATAGAAATAAAAAAATTAATCCAGCGTCTGGATGCTTACCTATTCTTATACAAATACCTATATTTTTTGCTCTATATAAAGTTCTATTTGTTTCAATTGAAATGAGACATGCTCCTTTTTTTGGATGGATTAAAGATCTCTCTGCTCCTGATCCAACAAGTATTTTTAATTTATTTGGTTTAGTCCCTTGGGATCCTCCATTGTTCTTAACAATTGGGATTTGGCCGATTTTGATGGGCTTGACTATGTATCTTCAACAAAAATTAAACCCTCCTCCACCAGATCCTATTCAAGCAAAAATTTTTTTAATGCTTCCATTTATTTTTACATTCTTGTTAGCTACATTCCCATCTGGGATGGTTGTATACTGGACAGTCAACAATGTATTATCAATTGGACAACAATATATTCTTCTAAAAAAACAAAAAAAAGATAATATCTAGTTATCTGGAGACAAAATGAGTGAAGATTGGAGATTCTTGAAAGAGGTCTATTCATATAAAGATCTCCCAAACGATTCAATTCCTGAATTCATTTTTTGGGGAAGATCAAATGTTGGAAAATCATCACTTATCAACTTTTTGACAAAAAAAAAATTAGCCAAAACCTCGAAAACGCCAGGGAGAACTCGGTCATTAGTTTTTTTTCAATTTAAAAATGACTTCAGAATTGTTGATTTTCCTGGTTATGGTTTTTCTAAAATAAATAAAGGTAAAATTCAATTACTTGATGAACTTATTGAGAAGTATTTAACTGGTAGAAAGAATCTTAGAAAACTATTTCTTTTGATAGATTCCAGGCACGGTTTGAAACCAATTGACATTTTAATTCTTGAGCTTTTAGAAAAAATACCCTATGAGGATATAAATATAATTTTCACCAAACAAGATAAATTAAAGTCACTAGAAAGTAAAAAAAAATTTAAATGTTATGAAAAAGAGCTTAAAAAAAGAATTCATAAAAAGATTTTTCATACTAGTATTAATAATATGAATGGGATACTTATGTTAAAAAAATTTCTATTAAAATCTATAAACGAGAAAGAATTTGGTTAAAAAATCAAAAAAATCAGCTATTGACTGGATGAAAAAAACATCCATCTTATCTCAGGCCTTGCCTTATATGCAAAGATATGCAGGTAAAAATATTACTGTTAAATTTGGTGGTTCTGCAATGGGAGAGGATAAACTATGTTCTAGTTTTGCAAAAGATGTAGTTTTGCTTAAGCAAGTTGGTATAAATCCAGTGGTGGTGCATGGTGGAGGCCCTAAAATCAAAAAAATGCTTGATAAACTTAAAGTTAAAAGTTCTTTTGTAGATGGATTAAGAATCACTGACAAAGAGACTATGAAAATTGTGGAAATGGTTCTATCGGGTTCTATAAATAAAGAGATAGTTATGGAAATAAATAAAGAAGGTGGAAATGCAATAGGGCTTTCAGGAAAAGATGCATTATTAGCCAAAACCAAAAAATTTAAGAGAGAGAAAAAAAAAGGAGAAATTAAAAACCATCTTGACCTTGGTTTTGTTGGCTTACCTGAAAAAATAAATCATAATTTTCTTAATTGGTGCTTAGAATCTGATTTTGTACCTGTGATTTCGCCAATTGGTTTTGATAAAAAATTTGAAACCTATAATATTAATGCCGATACAATGGCTGGTAGCATTGCATCTTCAATTTCATCTGAAAGGCTTATTTTATTAACTGATGTTAAAGGAGTTCTCGACAAAAAAGGAAACCTATTAACCCAAATCTCTGCCTCGGAAGCAAGAAAATTGATAAAAAATGGAACCATTTCTGAAGGAATGATACCAAAGGTAGAAACATGTCTTGAAGCTGTAAAAAATGGGGTTAAAGCTTCAGTTATTCTTGATGGAAGGTTACCTCATTCAATTTTACTCGAGATTTTTACTGAGCATGGTGTTGGTACATTGATTACAAATTAATGACACAAGAAATTTTTAAAAAAAAAAATGTTTGGTTGTTTGATTTGGATAATACAGTTTACTCACCGGAAACAAAGATTTTTGATCAAATAGATAAAAGAATGAAAACTTTCATTTCTAAAAAACTTAAAATTTCTCAAGAAAGTGCTTTTAAAATTCAAAAGCTTTATTATAAAAAATATGGAACAACTCTTTTTGGGCTTATGAAGAATTATAACTTTGAACCTAATGAATTTTTAGAATTTGTTCACAATGTTGACTTAGACAATTTAAAAAAATCTTCCAAACTTTTTAAACTAATAGAGCTTTTACCTGGAAAAAAAATAATTTATACAAATGGAGATCATAAATATGCTGAAAGAGTTTTGACTGCACTTGGAATAGAAAATTTATTTGATGAGATTTTTGATATAAAAAAATCTCGTTACATTCCAAAACCTAAAATTAAACCTTTTAGAGAGTTCTTAGAATGTAAAAAAATTAAAACTCAAGATTGTGTTTATTTTGAAGATTTAGAAGAAAACTTAAAATCAGCTTACAAAATTGGAATTACAACAATCCACATACACAACGAGAAAAAACCAAAAATCAAACCTTTCATTGATTTTAGATTTAAAACTATAATTAATGCTTTAGATATGATAAATAATTCCATTAATAATTAATAGTTATGTCAATTCTCGATCTTAAAAAATTTATTGATACTTTGTGGAATAAAAAAGAATCATTCAATCCTTCAGATAAAGAAGTAAAAAAAAACATTAGGCAAGTGTTAGATTCTCTCGATACTGGGGAAATTAGAATCTGTGAAAAGAAAGGAAGAAATTGGGTTACTAACGAATGGATTAAGAAGGCAATTCTTTTGTCATTTAAAATTAGTGATAACTCGATATTTTCTAGTGGAATGTCTAACCTGAGAAGAGGTCAATACACATGGTTTGACAAAGTAAATCTTAAAACTTCAGGATGGGTTGAAGATGAATGGACAAAAAGAAATTTCAGATCTGTTCCTGGTGCGATAGTTAGACATTCAGCTCACATAGCTGAAAGTGTAGTATTGATGCCCTGTTTTGTAAATCTTGGAGCTTATGTTGATTCTGGCACAATGATTGATACTTGGGCCACAGTTGGATCATGTGCACAAATTGGTAAAAATGTTCATATATCTGGGGGCGCTGGAATAGGTGGGGTTTTGGAGCCACTTCAAGCAAATCCAGTAATCATTGAAGATAATTGTTTTATTGGTGCACGTTCTGAAATAGCTGAAGGAGTAATTGTTGAAAAAGGAAGTGTTATTTCAATGGGAGTATATATTGGAGCCTCAACAAAAATAGTAGATAGAGAAACTGGAAAAATTTATTATGGAAAAGTACCTCCATATTCCGTAGTGGTTCCCGGTTCAATCAAAGGTAAAAATACACCTGATGATAATGTAAATCTAAGTCTCTATTGTGCAGTAATTGTGAAAAAAGTAGATGAGAGGACTAGATCTAAAACATCAATTAATGAGCTACTTAGATCCTGATGAATGTATTAGATTTGTCATCAAATTTAATTAAATTTAAAAGTATTTCTCCTAAAAGTGCTGGCTCAATTGAATATATATCTGATCTGCTGAAGGAAAAAAATTTTAAATGCCATCATCTTGAGTTTGGAAAGAAAAAAATAAAAAATTTGTATGCTGAATTTTCTAATGGTTCAGGCCCTAATCTCTGTTTTGCTGGGCATAGTGATGTTGTCCCTCCAGGCAATATCCAAGAATGGAATTCCGACCCTTTTGATCCTATTATTAAAGATGGTTTCATATTCGGAAGAGGAGCAAGTGATATGAAGTCAGCAATTGCAGCCTTTATATTTTCTACTTTTAAATTTTTAGATGATTCAAAAGAACTTTTCAAAGGTACTTTATCTTTTCTAATAACCGCTGATGAGGAAGGCGATGCTGATTTTGGGACAAAGAAAGTTGTAGAATGGTTGGAAAATTGTAACCGTAAGATAGATTATTGTATAGTTGGCGAACCAACAAACCCAAATTTTCTAGGTGAAATGATTAAAATCGGTCGAAGAGGTAGCTTGAATGGAGAAATTACCGTTAAAGGCATTCAAGGGCATGTTGCATACCCAGAACAAGCAAAGAACCCTCTTGATTATGTCATTGACATATGTAACAAAATTAAACAACCACTTGATAAAGGTTCAAAATTTTTTCAACCTAGTCAACTTGTGATCACCTCAATTGATGTAGGGAATAATGTAACAAATCTTATACCAAGTACAGCAAAAATAAAATTCAATATAAGATTTAATGACAAACACAATTCAAAAGATCTTAAAAAACTGATAAAAGACAGACTAGATTCCATCACAACAAATTACCAACTTAAAGTCAAAGTATCTGGGGAATCATTTATTAATCATACAAAAGAGCTTACCCAAGCATTAGTTAGCTCAATAAAAAAAATCGTCAATAAGGATCCTGTACTCAGTACATCTGGTGGAACTTCTGATGCTAGATTTATTTCCAAGATTTGTCCTGTTTTAGAATTTGGATTAATAGGAAAATCAATGCACAAAGTTAACGAAAATTCAAAAATTGAAGATATTGAAAAATTATCAAAAATTTATTATGAGCTTCTAAAAAACTTATTTCTCCAAAAGCAAAATTAATATTTTATTTTTTCTAAATATAGTCCCGATGCTGGTGCTGTGGGTCCTGCATTTTTTCTTTCCTTAGAATCAAGAATTTGTTGCATATATGATTCTTTGATTATTTCTTTACCTACATTAATCAAAGTCCCTACAATTATTCTTACTTGATTATGCATAAATGATTTCCCAAAAACTCTAAGCTCAATAAAATCTTCATTTTCTGTTAACACAATTTCATCGATAGTTCTGACTGAGCTTTGAGCTTGACAATCAATTGATCTAAAAGCATTAAAATCGTACTTTCCTATCAAATATCTACTAGCTTGTTTTATTTTAATTAGATTTAATTTTTCGGGGATGAACCAAGCTCTATCTTCAAAAATATATGAAGGAGTCTTTCTATTTAAGATCTTGTATAAATAAACCTTTTGTTTAACTGAGAATCTCGAATGAAATGTTTTGTCAACAAATTCTGAATCGATGATAGTTATTTTATTTTTATTTTTTTTTAAAAAAAAGTTTATTGCGTAATATATTTTTTTTTCTTCTATTTTGCTAGCTTCCAAATCAAAATGTGCCACTTGACCTAAAGCGTGAACTCCAGCGTCTGTTCTGCCTGCTACAAAAAGTTTTATTCTCTTTTTAAAAATTTCTGATAGAGCTGACTCAATTTCTTCCTGAATCGATTTGCCATTTTTTTGTGCTTGCCACCCAACATAATCGGTCCCTAAATATTCAATTAACAGTTTAACTCTTTGCATTATTCAAAATAAAAAGTATCTTTTTTCAAACCATTAATAAAATCATTGGCACTTAAAACTTTTTTTCCCTCAGGTTGAAGTTCAATGATTCTTAAAACCCCTCCACCACATTTTACCATTAATGGCTTGGCAACATAACCAAACATATTAGATTTATGAAAATGATAATTATCTATCAAAATCTCTGCTTTAAGTATCTTCAGTCTTTTTGGTGAACCTTTCAATGTTGTCCAAGCTCCTGGAGTAGGAGAAAATGCTCTGATTTTTTGGTTAATAATTTTTGCATCCTTACTCCAGTCTATTCTTGTTTCTTCTTTTTTAATCTTTTTTGCATATGTTGCTTCTTTGTGATTCTGTGCCATAAGTTCAAATTTTTCGTTAATAATGTTTTTTAAAGATTCAATCAATAATAAAGATCCGTAATTAATTGTTTTTTCAAATATTGTTCCAGCAGTATCATATTTTTTGATTTCTATTCTTTTTTTTGAAATTATAGGACCAGAGTCAAGTTTTTTTTCAACCTTCATTATACAAACACCAGTTTCTTTGTCTCCTTCCAACAATGCTCTCTGAATAGGAGCGGCACCTCTCCATCTTGGCAACAATGATGCGTGAACATTTATTGGCAAATACTTTGGAAGATTTAAAATAAATTCATCAACGAGTTTTCCGTATGCAACTACAATAATAAAATCAATTTCTTTTTTTTTTATGGTTTGTTTGAATTCTTCATTTGAAAGATTTTCTGGAGTAAAATATTCAATTTTTTTTTCTTGTGCCCACAAAATAACTGGAGATTGTTTTTTTAATTTCCCTCTTCCAGATCTTGAAGGTGGTTGACTTACAACAAATGAAATTGTGGCCTTTTCACTATATAACTTTCTCAAAAATTGAAGAGAGAAATCTGGAGTGCCAAAAAAACCTATTTTCAATCCAGCAAGATTGTTCATTTTATCGCTTAGCTTTTAATTTACTTTTTTTTACTTTTTCTTGAGCTAATTTTTTTTTTAATTTTGATAAATAATCTATGAACAGAATGCCATTTAGGTGATCAATTTCGTGTTGAATACATATCGAAAGTAATCCTTTCATTTTTCTAATGAATTTTTCACCATTTTCATCAAACCATTGAACATCAACTTCATTTGGCCTTTCAACTTCAGCATAATATTCAGGAATGGAAAGACAACCCTCTTCGTTAAAAGATTTATCAACCGAAGAACTTAAAATTTTCGGGTTTACAAAACTTAAAGGTGAGGATTTACCATCAACTTTTAAGTCGATGACTACAATCCTTTTTTGAATGCCAACCTGCGGCGCCGCAAGTCCTATTCCATTTCCAGTTGCATATAGAGTTTCAAATAAATTTTTGATTGTTTTTTTTAGATTTGCATCAAATGAATCAACCTCCAACGATTTGCTCTTCAATCTTGGGTCTGGTATTGTTAGAATCTCAAGAATAGCCATACTAATTTTGGAGAAACATGAGTTTAGAGTTTATCATAATTCTTTTTTTATCTAGCTTACTCTTTATTGTGGTATTTTTTCAATTTTTTTTTTCAAATAATAGTAATAAAGAAAGATTAAAGATATTAATTGAAAAACAAGAAAATTTAGAAAAATCTTTATATGAAGTAATTGAAAAAAATTTTGATAAAATAGATCATAAATTTGATAAATCATCGACTGAAAATAGCAGTAATCTACATCAAATTCGTGAAAGAATTACATTAATTGATAGAGCACAACAAAACATAACCGGCCTTACCGAAAATGTAGTAGATTTAAAAAATATCTTATCTAATACTTCCAAAAGAGGTAGATTAGGAGAAATCATTCTTGAAAGTTTGATAAAGGATTATTTACCAAAAGAAAACTATGAATTCCAAAAAACTCTTTCGAATTCATCCAGAGTTGATTGTATTATCAAATCTTCTGGCTCTTTAAACAATTTGTGTATTGATTCTAAATTTCCAAGAGAAAGTTTTGAAAAAATCTTTCAATCTAAATCAAAAGAAGAAAAAATAAAATTTACTAAACTCTTCAAATCAGATATCACAAACCATATCCAAGATGTAAGAGACAAATACATCATTCCCGGTGAAACATCTGAAATTGCACTTATTTTCATACCCAGTGAACAAATATATTTAGAAATATTTAATTTAATTCCTGAAATAAGTGAAAAATTTTATGAATCAAAAATATTTCTTATTTCTCCAACAACATTATGGATCGTCTTAAATTATATAGAAAGCATAGTCCGAGACAAAAAAATAAATGAAAATTCAAACATTATATTTCAACAATTAAAAGACCTGACGAATGAAATTTCTAGACTTGAAGTTAGAGTAAATAAAATGAGTTCTCATTTTAATAACGCACAAAATGATCTACACGACATTATTGTTACAACAAATAAAATTACTAATAAAAAAAATAAGTTACTGAAGCTTGATTTTAAAAGTTAATTTTTCATTTCAGATCGGGAATTAAAAGCGGCAAAAAGTGTGTTGTAATCAATTGTATCCAGTTCGCCTCCAATTGGCATACCTTGAGCCAGTCTTGTAATCAATACTTTTTTTTTTTCAAATGTATCAGCTATATATTGGGCAGTTATTTGTCCCTCGACCGTTGCATTTGTTGCTAAAATAATTTCTGTGACTTGATCATCTTTAATTCTTTTGTGAAGTGAGGATAAATTAAGTTCCTCCGGTCCTATACCATCAATTGCTGACAATGTTCCTCCTAAAACATGGTAATGTCCGTCATATGCTTTACTTTTTTCAATTGCCCACAAATCACCAATTTCCTCTACCACACAAACTTTTTCTTTTTTTCTATTTTTTGAAGAGCAAATACTGCAAGGTGAGTTAGAATCAACATTTCCACAGACACCACAAAATCTTAGACTAGATTTCAAACTATCCAGAGAGCTAAGAATACTTGGTATGAGTTTTTCTTTATTCTTTAAAAGATGGAGTACTATTCTTCGTGCTGACCTAGGCCCTAAACTTGGAAGTTTTGAGAACAAATCGATCAATTCACCCAAAGAGGAGGACATACCAGATTAAAAAGGTAACTTCATACCTGGTGGCAAATCCATACCCCCAGAAATAGAACTTAGCTGGGAACTCATATTTTCCGAAATTTTGTTTGTAGCATCATTTAATGCTGCAACCAACAAATCTTCAAGAACTTCAACTTCATTTTTGTCTACCAGTGACGGGTCTATTGTGATTTTCTTTACATTATGTTTTCCATTTACCAAGACTTTTACAGCACCTCCTCCAGAAGTCCCTTCAACCTCTGCTTCTTCAATCTTTTTTTGCACTTCAGCCATTTTTTCTTGCATTGCTTTGGCTTGTTTCATTATTTGTGATATATTTGTCATTTGTTAGTCCTTTTTTTTAGGTAGTTCATCAAATTGAACTTCTTCTATTGAAACTACTTCAGATAATGGAATAATTTCAAGAATTTTTTTTATTATTTTTTCTTTTTTCAAATTTTCAATGAGTGTTTGATTTTTTTCATTTTGGTATTCGGCAATTGATTTCATACCTTTGTTATTTGAAATGGAAAGAATCCATCTTCTACCTGTAATGCTTTCAATAATTTTTGATGCTTTCCATAAAATCTTTTTTGAATCTATATTATTGGAAATGCACTGAAATTCAATGTTGCCAACACCTTCATAAATTTCAGGTTCTTTAAAACTTATTAATCTAAAAGAATTTTTAAGATGAAATGAAATTACCATCTCGGATTGATCTTCAATTAAATTAACTAGTGAAGAAAATTTCTCAAATTGACTTTTTGGCAATGTCTCTTTCCCTATGCTTTTTTCTTCTTCAATTTTTTCTTTTTTTCGAGCTAAATTATCTCTAACTAGATTTTCATCTTCATTCTTTATTTCTAATTTTTTTGAATTAGTGGAACTTTTGCTTATTGCTTTTGAGAAATTATCATTGATTTCTTTAGTATTTTCCTTAAGGACTTCAAATGGCGTTGGTACAATTGAAGCATAACACAATCTCATTATAGTCATATCAAAACATTGTTTTTCATCAAAAACCACAGACAATTCTTTTATATATTTTTGCAAAAGTTCCCAAAATCTAGTTATGAAATCCATTTCTGAATTTTCTGAAATTATCTTAAGCTTATTCATAATACTTTGATCGAAAGAAGAATCCTGAACATCAACATCTGACTTAATCATTGCAAGATTATATGAAAAATTCATTAATAGTTTTGCTAACTGATCAATTGATATGCCTTTACAGTACAAATCATTAAATTGTTCAAGAGATGACTTGGCATCTCCTTTGAACAAACTTTCAAACAAATTTAATGCTAGGGAATTATCAGCCAAACCCAAAACATCTCTGACACCATCAATGCCAATGGAATCAGTTTTAGTTAGCACATTATCTAAAATTGACAATGCATCCCTTACAGAACCTTCAGAACACTGTGCTATTAATCTGGAAGCATCTTCGCTGATTTCATAACCTTCTTTTTTTGAAATTTTAATTAAGTGATTAGAAATTGTTTCTATATCTACTCTTTTTAAATTGAATCTTTGGCACCTTGATAATATGGTAACTGGAATTTTCTCTGTTTCAGTAGTAGCAAAAATAAAAACGACATCTTGAGGTGGTTCTTCAAGTGTTTTCAAAAGAGCATTAAAAGCTGCTTTTGAAAGCATATGAACTTCATCAATTATAAATATTTTCTTCCTTGCACTAACAGGTTTGTAGTTTATGTTCTCAATTATTTCCCTTATATCTGAAACGCCAGTTCTACTTGCAGCATCAATCTCAACAACATCTATATTACTCTCATTATTGATCGAATTACAATTAGAACAACCCTCACATGGATCTAGTTTGTTCTGACTTAGTTGATTGCAATTCAGCATCTTGGCAAGTATTCTGGCAATTGTCGTTTTTCCAATTCCTCGAGTGCCAGAAAACAAAAATGCATGAGCTACCCTATTTAGTTTAATGGATCCCTCAATTACTGAACAAGCTTCATCTTGGCCAAGAATATCTGAAAGTTTCTTCGGTCTATATTTTCTTGCAAGAACAATATAGTTTTCCTTTTTATTAGTCATTTAATTTCCTTGAAAGGAGTTGAAATTTAACCCAGCAGGAATCGTTACGGCTGCTTCTTTTCAGTCCTGACCGGCTTGGCGAAACTACTGTCTAAATCCAACTCCCCAATATAAATTAGCATTTTACAAACCATTTTAAAATAACATATTGAATTCGTTTATTTTCTAAATGGCGAAGCCTCATAGTGACCAAGTATTTTTATTTTAGATGAATAATTATTAAGCTCACTAAGAGCATTTTTAAAATTAGCCATATCTGGATGTGATTCAACATCAATTAAAAAAGAAAATTGCTTAAAATCCTTATTTACAAAAAGACTTTCCAATCTTGTCAAATTAATTTCATTTTCTGCGAATCCACCTAGAGCCTTATACAAAGATGCAGGTAAGTTTTTTGTGTTAAATATTATAGAAGTAATTACTTTTTTTTGGGGATTAATTTCCTTGCTTTTTTTTGAAAACACAAGAAATCTTGTGATGTTGTTTTTTGAATCTTGAAAATTCCTTTCTAAAATTTTGAGCTTATATATATTGGCCGCAAGTTCTGATGCAATGGCACCCAAGCTTTGATCATCTTTTTCAGATACAAATTTTGCTGCACCCGCTGTATCAATGAAATTTATTGGATTTAATTTATTTTTCAAAATCTTTTTTCTGCATTGAGATAATGCGTGGGGATGACTAAAAACATTTTTTAAATTCTTCAAGTTTGTGTTTTTTTTTGCCATCAAGTGATGTTCTATTTTATGATAATGCTCTGCAACTATTTTTAAACTTATGGTTTCCAAAAGAAAGTGCATATCTGCAACTCTTCCAGCAATATTATTTTCAACTGGAATTAGGGCAATTTCTGCTTGATTTTTTTCTACCGCATAGATGGTCTCTTCAAAGGTATTGCAAGGCAATGTCTCGTAATTCTGGTAAAATTTGTTGCATACTAAATCGGAAAAAGCCCCTTGCAATCCTTGGAATGAAATTTTTTTTTTCATTAAATTAAAGTTAAGAGTTATTTGAATTAAAAAGCAATCTAATTTTTTTAAGATCATTAATTGTATCTATGCTTGGTGGGGTGTATTTAACTTTGACTAATTTAATCTTCATAAAGTTATCCATTGCTCTCATTTGTTCTAATTTTCTTGATATTTCATTTTTTGTTTGTTTTAATCTCACAAATTTTTCCAATGTTTCTGGACTGTATGCATAAATACCTATGTGATGAAATAAGTTTTTTTTGTCATAAATTATTCTAATAAAATCTTCAGCAAATCCTTCTTTCTCAGCATTTAACTTAACTTTTGCTTTAACAATATTTTTATCATTTAAATCTTCATTTTTTAAATCACATACGGCGGAACCAATTTCAGTTTTTGGATCTAAAAAAAGGTTTGCTGTTTTTTGAATTAATTCTTTTTTAAAAACAGGAAGGTCACCTTGAAGATTTACTATCAAATCAAACTTTTTATTAATTATTTTGTAAGCTTGCGAAATTCTATCTGTTCCACTTTTATTTTTTTTTGATGTAATCAATGAATTAATTCCATTCTTATGACATAGATTAAGTATTTGTTTACTATCTGTTGCCACCCAGACTTCTCCTAAATTTTGCTGAATAGCATTTTGTGCGACTCTAACTATCATTGGAACTTTATGAATCTTTCTGAGTAACTTTTTTTTTAATCTTACAGATTCAAGTCTTGCTGGAATAATGATTATTAATTTCCATTTTTTTTTATTTTTTTTGATCACTATGCAAGTATTCTATATTATAAAACTATGAATAAATATTTTTTATCTCTTATGTCAATCCTAATTTTATTTCAATCCTTCAAGGTTTCGGATGAAATTTTTGCTGATAAAGATGATTCAAGCAATAGTTACATCATAATAAAAGAGATGAATGATATCGAAAAAAAAGAAGAAATAGAAACCACTCAAATAAATGAAGATTTAAATTTTGAAATTTTATTTTCTGAAGCAAATCTTGAAAAAGGAAAAAAAATTTCAAAACAATGCGTTGCTTGTCATGACTTTAGTAACAACTTGAAAGTAAAAATTGGTCCTCCTTTGTGGGAAATCATAGGAAGGAAATCCGCAAGCATAAAAGACTTCAAATATTCTGAGGCATTAAATAATTTTAAAAAGAATTGGTCTCGAGAAGAGTTGTTTTTTTTTCTAGAAAAACCTAAGGATTATATTAAAGGTACAAAAATGGTTTATAAGGGACTTGTCAAGCAATCAGACAGAGTTGACTTAATTTCCTATCTTGAATCACTTAAATAAATGAGAGTTGAAAAAACCCAACTCCTTGATTTTGCTAATTCTTTTGCCAATCAGAGCAGGGAAATCCTGAAGTCAAACTATTTTAAGAATTTCAAGATAGAAAAAAAAATTGATGGTTCATTGGTGACTGAAATAGACAAAAGAATTGAACTATTATTTAGAAAAAGATTAAATAAGGAGTTTCCTGACCACGGGATAATTGGTGAGGAATTTGGAAGTGAAAAAACTGAAAATGAATATGTATGGATAATAGACCCATTAGATGGCACACATAGTTTCATTGCAGGAAAGCCATTGTTTGGAACCCTAATTTGTTGTACTAAAAATAAGGTTCCTTATCTTGGTGTTATAGATATGCCTCTATTAAATCAACGATGGTATGGGGGAGCAGGTTTGGGTGTGAAAATGAATAACAGAAGATGTAAATACAAAAAAAAAAAATCAGAAATTAAATGAATCAATAATATCCTCAACCTCACTTCTAATGTTTGATGAAAAACATATGAATAAAATTAAAGAAATTTATAAAAAATTTAGATTTCAAATCTTTGGTACTGATTGTTATGCCTATGGCCTGCTTCTTTCTGGAAAAATTGATTTGATTATTGAAGCTAATATGAAACCTTGGGATTATATGGCACAAGTTTCGCTATTTAGAGAATTAGGAGCATTCATAACGGATTGGAATGGTAAAGAATTAAACCTATGTTCTGACGGGAAAGTTGTTGCATCTTATGAAAAAAATCACCATAAAAAATTATTAAGTTTTTTGAAAAAAATTTTCTAAAATATTAAGGATCAAATAAATTGATTTTTGTTCTAATTTTCACATATTTATTTTTAAGTCTAGACTACCTTTTTGCAAATGAAATCGGCTATAAGCATGGCATTGCTATGCACGGAGACCTAAAATACCCCCAAAATTTTAAAAAATTTGATTATGCTAATCATTTAGCTCATAAGGGAGGTGAAATAAAGTTATCATCAATAGGAACATTTGACAATTTGAATCCCTACATTCTCAAAGGAGTTGCCACTTTTAAAGCTGCTTATTTATTTGAAACCTTGATGAAATCATCATTTGATGAGCCTTTTAGTCAGTATGGGTTGATAGCTCAAGGAGTTAAAATTCCTGAGGATAGATCATGGGTTGCATTTAAATTAAGAAATGAAGCAAAATTCTCCGATGGTACACCGATAACACCAGAAGATGTTGTTTTTTCATTTAATATTTTAATTGAAAAAGGTCATCCTATATATAAAACTTACTATGGTCAGGTAGATTATGTAAAAAAAATTAGTGAAAGTGAGGTAAAATTTTTTTTTAAGGGTGAACCAAATCCAGAACTTCCATTAATAATAGGATATCAACTTCCAATTTTCTCAAAAAAGTACTGGAAAAATAAAGAATTTGATAAAACAACTTTAGAACCTCCCCTCGGAAGTGGTCCCTACCTTGTTTCAGAGGTAAAACCTGGGAGAAGCATTACTTTAAAAAAAAACCCTGATTATTGGGGTAAAGACTTAAATGTTAATTCTGGCCGCTTCAATTTTGAAACTATTCATACTGATTATTATAGAGATGAAACAGTTGCTCTGGAAGCATTTAAATCTGGTTCATATGATTTTAAATTGGAAAATTCTTCAAAGAATTGGGCTACGGCATATAATTTTAAAGCTGTTGATAAGGGGCAGGTATTAGTGGAAGAAATCAAATATTTTAGACCAAGTGGAATGCAAGGTTTTGCTTTTAACATTAGAAAAAATATTTTTAAAAATAGGAATGTAAGAAAAGCACTTTCCTATGCATTTGACTTTGAATGGTCAAATAGGAACTTATTTTACGGTGCATATTCCAGAACAAAAAGTTTTTTTGATAATTCTGAACTTTCATCTCAAAGTCTGCCAGATAAAAAAGAATTAAGAATATTAGAAAATTATAGAGGAAAAATTCCAGATGAAGTTTTTAATACTGTGTTTTCTCCCCCTAATACTGAAATAGAGGAAAATGGATTGAGAAAAAATCTCAGGATAGCTAGAAGAATTTTAAAGAATGAAGGGTGGGTGATCAAAAACGGAATATTAAAAAACAATCAAACCGACGAAGTTCTAGAGTTTGAAATTTTGCTTCGCTCTCCACTTTTTGAGAGAATAGTGCTTCCAATGAAAAGAAATTTAAAAAAATTAGGAATAAATGTTTCAATTAGAACTGTCCAAGATGATTCTCAGTACATAAGGCGTCTAGAAAATTTTGACTTTGATATGGTTGTAACGAATTATGGTTCAATAATTTCGCCTGGAAATGAGCAAAAAAATTATTGGAGTTCTCAAACGGCTGATCAACCAGGAAGTCCCAATATAATTGGAGTTAAAAACCCTGTTATTGATGAAATAATTGAGAAACTAATAAGTTCCAAATCCAGAGAGGAATTAATTACTCACACAAGAATACTGGATAGAATTTTATTATTTAATCACTATCTGATTCCTCAATTTCATATTGGTCATTACAGAGTTGCTTATTGGAATAAATTATCAAGACCTGAAATTTCCCCAAAGTATGATTTAGGGTTTGATTTTTGGTGGTATGATCCAGAAAAAGCTAGATTGATTGGTGAAATTGAAAACGAACCAACCCAAAAGAAAAAAAATAAAGCAAATTATGTTTTTTTCCTTCTTGCTTCCAGCCTAATAATAATAATATGGAGAATTAGAAGAAAAAGTTAAAAATGTTAAATTATATCATTAAACGATTATTTCTTATAATTCCTACCCTATTTGGAATTCTTGCAGTTAATTTCCTAATCATTCAAGCTGCCCCTGGTGGTCCGGTTGAAAAAGCAATAGCGCAAATAAAAGGTACAGAAGTTTCTGTAACTGAAAAGTTTACAACTTCCGGAGGTGAACAATCTCAATCAGCACAAAGTCAAACTAAATTAAATTTCACTGAGAGTAAGTATAGAGGTTCGCAAGGGATTGATCCTGATTTAATAAAAGAACTTGAAAAACAATACGGATTTGACAAACCGCCTTTTCAGAGATTCTTGGAAATGTTAAAAAACTATCTTGTCTTTGATTTTGGAGAAAGTTTTTATAAAGATAAAACTGTAATTGATTTAATTATTGAAAAATTGCCAGTTTCAATTTCATTAGGGCTATGGACAACTCTATTTATCTATTTAATTTCAATACCTCTTGGCATAAGAAAGGCTGTAAATGATGGTTCAAAATTTGACATTTATACTTCATCAATAATAATCGTTGGCTATGCGATTCCAGGTTTTTTATTTGCTATTTTTTTAATAGTAATGTTTGCAGGTGGAAGCTATCTTGACATCTTCCCACTCAGAGGACTTATATCTGATGATTGGGAAAAACTTACATTTTTTGAAAAAATCCTCGACTATTTTTGGCACCTTGCCCTCCCCGTTCTTGCAATGGTAATAGGAGGTTTTGCAAGCTTAACAATGTTAACAAAAAACTCTTTTTTGGATGAGATAAACAAACAATATGTAATAACAGCAAGAGCAAAAGGAGTAAGTGAGCAAAAAATTTTATACGGTCATATTTTCAGAAATGCTATGTTAATCGTAATTTCAGGTTTTCCAGCTGCATTCATTAACATATTATTCACTTCATCCCTTCTAATTGAGGTAATCTTTTCATTGGATGGGCTTGGTTTATTGGGATTTGAGGCTGCTCTTGGAAGGGATTATCCAGTTGTATTTGGTAGTCTTTATATTTTTACCTTGATAGGTTTGCTGTTGAGGTTGATTAGTGACTTAACATATGTACTAATTGATCCAAGAATAGATTTTGAAAGTAGGGGTGGATAATGAAATTTTCACCATTGACTTTAAGACGTCTAAAAAACTTTAGGGCAAATAAAAGAGGAGTTATTTCGACTCAAATCTTTTGTATTCTTTTTTTTCTTTCAATATTTGCAGAATTTGTAGCCAATGACAAACCCATATTTTTAATTTTTGAAGGAAAATTTCACTTTCCTGTTTTTGAAAAAATTCCAGAAACTTATTTTGGTGGAGAATTTGAAACTGAAGCAGATTACAAAGATCCTTTCGTAAAAGATTTAATAAAAGAAAAAGGTTTTTTAATAATGCCTTTAATAGAATACTCTTACGATACAATCAACTATGATCTAAAAGTTCCTTCTCCCTCACCTCCAACACTTGATAATTTTTTAGGCACTGATGATCAAGGAAGAGATGTTTTAGCAAGGCTGATATATGGTTTCAGAATTTCAGTTTTTTTTGGTTTAATTCTTACAATTCTCTCAAGTATCATCGGAATTATTGCAGGAGGAATTCAGGGATATTATGGTGGAAAAATTGATTTATTTGGTCAAAGATTCATTGAAATTTGGTCAGGATTACCTGTCCTATATTTGTTGATAATAATATCTAGTTTTGTTGAGCCAAGTTTTTGGATATTGCTTTTTATTATGTTATTATTTAGCTGGATGTCTCTTGAGGGCGTTGTTAGGGCAGAATTTCTTAGAGCAAGAAACTTTGAATATGTCAAAGCAGCCAAGGCTTTAGGTTTGAGCAATCAAAGAATAATGCTAAGGCATGTATTACCTAATGCTATGGTTGCAACATTGACTTTGATGCCTTTCATTCTGTCTGGTTCAATTGCCACTTTAACTTCGTTAGATTTTCTTGGTTTTGGTTTGCCGCCTGGTTCTCCTTCACTAGGAGAAATGGTTGCTCAAGGTAAGGCCAATCTTCAAGCACCTTGGCTTGGGTTATCAGCATTTATAACATTATCACTCCAATTAAGCCTACTTGTCTTTATCGGAGAAGCCGTAAGGGATGCTTTTGACCCAAGGAAGGTAATTTAAATGAGAAAGACAATATTAAAAATTCAAGATTTAAGTATTAAGTTTGAATTTAATAATCAGAAAGTTACGGCAGTTGAAAAAAGTAATTTTGATATTTTTGAATCTGAATGCCTTGCAATTGTTGGCGAAAGTGGTTCAGGGAAATCTGTAACTGCACTTTCTATAATGAAACTTATAAAATCTAACGCACAGATCAAAATTAATGGCAAGATAATTTACAAACAAACAAATTTGTTAGATCAAGATGAAGCATTTCTTCAAAGCATAAGGGGGAAAAAAATTTCAATGATTTTTCAAGAACCAATGACATCATTAAACCCGCTTCATACGATTGAGAAACAAATTAAAGAATGTCTTTCAGAAAAGATTAAATCAAAAAGTCAAAGATGTATTGAGTTGTTGAAGGAAGTGGGAATTGATCAACCTGAACAAAAGTTAAAACAATATCCACATCAACTATCGGGTGGACAAAGGCAAAGAGTTATGATTGCCATGGCTATTTCAAATAATCCAGACCTTCTTATTGCTGACGAACCCACCACTGCTTTGGATGTAACAATTCAAAAACAAATACTAGTGTTATTAGATAAGCTCAGAAAAAAATTCAAAATGTCATTATTACTAATTACCCACGACCTTGGAATAGTTAGAGAAATATCTGACAGAGTTTGTGTGATGGAAAAGGGAAGAGTTGTTGAAAAAAATTCAAAGAAAGAAATTTTTTTGAAACCAAAACACCCATATACAAAAAAATTAATTAACTCTAAACCAAAAGAAAAGGAAGTTTTACTGGGTGATCAAGAGAAAATTCTCTCTGTTAGGAAACTAAATGTATTTTTTGAGAATTCAAATAGTTTCTTTTTTAGCAATAAGAAAAATGATTTTCACGCCGTAAAAAATGTAAATTTTGAATTAAAAAAGGGAGAAACTCTTGGAATAGTTGGGGAAAGCGGTTCAGGTAAAAGTTCTTTAGCTCAGGCTTTATTAAAATTAATTCAATCAAAGGGGGAGATCTTTTTTAAAAATGAAAAAATCTCTCATTTAAGCCAGAGTATGTTTAGACCATTTAGAAAGAATATCCAGATAATATTTCAAGATCCTTTCGCCTCACTTAGTCCTAGACTAACCATTCAGGACATAGTAAGTGAAGGATTGTTCGTCCATAATAAAAAACTTTCATCTCAAGATATCAATTCAATTACTGAAAGGATAGTTCTTGATGTAGGTCTTGAAAAATCAATGCTATCAAGATACCCACACGAATTTTCAGGAGGACAAAGACAAAGAATTGCCATTGCACGAGCATTAATACTTAACCCTGATTTGATCATACTTGATGAACCAACTAGCGCTCTTGATATGACTGTGCAGGCTCAAATTGTTGATCTACTCTTGGGATTGCAACAGAAACATAAATTAACTTATATTTTCATAAGTCATGATTTAAAAATAATAAAAGCCATTTCAGACAATATAATGGTTATGAAGAAAGGCGAAATTGTAGAATTTGATGCTAAAGAAAATCTATTTAAAAACCCAAAAAACTCTTATACCAAAAATTTGTTGAATTCTGCTTTCTTCTAATTAAATTTTTTTTCAACCAACCTACAAAGTGCTCTAATTCCCATTGCTTCTCCTCCTTCATAAGATGAAAACTTATTGGGTCTGGACCAAGCCATCAAATCAATATGAATCCAAGGGATTTTATTTTTAACAAATGCATTTAAAAATAGAGCAGCTGTAATGGCCCCACCAAAAGCAGTATTGCCAATATTTTTAATATCTGCATGATTTGATTTTAAATGACTTAAGTAATTTTCCCAAAGAGGTAATTGCCATAGCGGGTCTCCAGTTTCTTGAGATGCTTTAATTAATTCCATTGATAACTGATCATCATTGCAAAAAAAACTGGGCACTTCTATACCTAACGCCACTTTTGATGCACCTGTTAATGTTGCCATATCAATTATTATGTCTGGTTTGGATTCACAAGCATAAGTTAATGCATCAGCTAATATTAATCTCCCCTCTGCATCTGTGTCACCTATTTCAATGAAACGACCATCTCTGCTTTTATAGATATCTGAAGGCCTGAAGGAATCCCTTGAAACCGAATTTTCCACCAAAGAAAGCAATAAAGTTATTTGAACATCTACTTTAGATGATTTTATTAAATTTGCCAGACCAATAGCATTAGCAGCTCCACCCATATCTTTTTTCATTAGAGCCATGCCTGATCCAGTCTTCAAATTTAAACCACCTGTATCAAATGAAACTCCTTTGCCAATTATAAAGATCTTTTTTTTTGATTTTTTAGTTTTTGATTTTATTTCGCAAAGAATTGGTATTTTATCTTTTGAAGCACCTTTTCCAACTGCGTGAATCAAAGGAAATTTTCTTTCTAATTCACGACCTGATATTTTCTTTGAGGTAAAATTATTTTTTAAAAAAGTTCTTCCCATATTATATATTTCCTTGGGACCCAAAAAATTGGCCGGGGTATTTATCAAATCTCTAACAAAGAATATAGTCTTTTTTACTTTGTTTATTTGATTTGTAAATTTACTAATCAAAGTTGCATTGTTTTTATTCCGACTTTTTTTTTTAAATTTTTCGAAAACATACTCGCCAAGTTCCCATCCAAGACACACATTAATTTCTTCTAAACTCTTGTCACCAAAATATTTTATATAGAATGTTCCTTTTCTGCAGAAATTTCTGAGTTTCAAACCAATTTGTAATAAAAAAAAATTTTTTTGGAGTTTATTTAAGTTAACCATCTGATGCAAGCAAACATAAATAGATTCGTCTTCCTTGAAAATGAAGTTTGAAGGAAAATTAATTTCAAAAGATTCTTTTATTTTTTTTGGGATTTTATTTTCTTTAAATATAATCAGTATTGGAATTTTCCTCATTTTTTTTCTTTTTTTAATTGTCTTTAGATGATAACAAATATATATTTTATTTTCTTATATTAAATCAAAAGGGTTTTTTACAAATGAATTTTTATAATAAATTAACATCAAATTTTTCATACATTCTTCTATCTTTATTTCTTCTTCCCAATTTAGCTTTTTCTGCTGAAAACTCTGGGCCTTCATCATTAGATATGATCACAAGTCCGGTAGGAATTTTTTGTTTGTTTATTTTCGTATTAGCCTATGCATTCGTAATGGCTGAAGAATATACCCATTATAGAAAATCAAAACCAGTAATATTAGCCGCAACTATTATCTGGGTGGTAATTGGATATGTTGCTTCAAATGATCCGAATCTTTCATCTACCCAATGGGCTCAGCAACAATTTAGACATGTTGTTATAGAATTTGCAGAGTTATTTTTCTTTCTCTTTGTTGCTATGGCATATGTTAATTCATTAACAGAAAGAAGAATGTTTGATGCCCTTTGTGCTTGGTTATCAAATAACAATTTTAGCTACAGAAAAATCTTCGTAATTTCTGGAATCATAGCTTTTTTTCTCTCGCCGATCGCTGATAACTTAACCACTGCATTAATTCTTGGAACTGTTGTGATGGTTGCAGGTAGAGGAAACAAAAAATTCATTGTCCCTGGTTTAATAAATATCGTAGTTGCAGCGAATGCTGGTGGGGCTTTTTCTCCATTTGGTGACATCACCACTCTTATGGTTTGGCAACGTGGTTTCGTATCCTTTTTTGATTTCTTTAACATCTTTATCCCTTCTGTAGTAAATTATGTAGTTCCAGCTGCCATAATGTACTTTGCCATTCCTAACGAAATTCCTAAAGGCGATGGTAAGAAAGTTACAATTCTTCCTGGTGGAAAAGTTATTGCTTTCTTGGGAATTTTAACAATCACACTAACAGTTACTGGCCACAATGTTCTTCATATGCCTCCAATACTAGGAATGATGTTTGGTTTGGGAATGCTTGGAACCTATGGTTATTTTTTAAAGACCAAGCATCCTGAAAAAAATAAATTTGATATTTTTGTAATTACGGGTAGAGCTGAATGGGATACTCTATTGTTTTTCTATGGTATTTTGTTTGCCGTAGGGGGACTAGCTTCTCTGGGCTACCTAAAATTAATATCTGATGATATGTATGTAACTTTGGGAGCGACATATGCTAATATTTTAGTTGGAATTCTCTCAGCTATTATTGATAATATTCCAATCGTCTATGCCGTATTAACTGCTCACCCTGCTATGGATATGGGTCAATGGTTGTTAATTACATTAACAGCTGGAGTTGGTGGATCTTTACTATCCATTGGTTCAGCGGCTGGCGTTGCATTAATGGGTCAGGCAAGAGGTGTTTATACTTTTTTTGCACATCTCAAATGGTCTTGGGCAATCTTATTAGGATATGCTGCTAGCATCGTTGTTCACCTTTGGATGAATCAACATTTATTCGATTTAGTACCATTAGAAAGATGAGGTTGTTAGTTTTTAAAACCTAACATTTACCCCACCAAAAATCGTAAAAGGTTGACCAGGAGTTACGAAAGTTCCACTCCCACCTGTTCCAGAAACCTCGTTTTCTGCATATAAACCACCAGTTTCATAATTTTCATCAAATATATTTCTCGCCTCAAGAAATATAGAAGATGCCACTCCTTTATATGTTTCAGGTAGAGTATACTCAGTGCTTAAATTAAATAAGAAAAATCCCGGGACTTTTGGTGAATGATTTATTTCATCTCCCCTATAGAATTGACTAGATTGAGCTTCAACATCAACAGATATATTCCAATTTGGTTGCACCAAATAACCAATGCCAGCACGACCTATATGAGGTGAAATTCCAGGAATTTCGTCTCCTCTGCTTGTCTGAATTACAAAAGCTTCTCTTGCTTCATTCTCATCATAATCATCGTCATCAAAACCATTTAAAGGGTGACCTACACTAGAGATTAGTTGTGATGTTTCAAAAGTAGCTCTAACATAGGCGTATTTGGTAAACCAAGTCCACTTTTTACCTAATCGTCCATTTAAGGCAAATTCCGTCCCTAATCTTTGAGTATTTCCTACATTTCTGAAATAACCGGTTCCAACTCTGTTACCTCCAATGAATATGATATCATTGTAATTCCTGCCAGCATAAGCACTAAAATTCCATGAAACATTATGATCCATTCCAATAAAATTATTCTCTAGATTACCTCTAGCACCAAACTCTATATTTCTATTAATTACTTGGTACAATGGTGGGTCTGCCTGAAATGAATTTGGTAATCTACACGGGGCATTTGGGTCTGCACAAGCTAACTCTGCAACTGATGGCGTTCTACTTGATTCCTTGTAAGAAGCAAAAACCGTGACATCATCAAATTTTTTTGTTACTCCAATTCCAGGATTGATTCTCCAAAAGTAATGGTGGCCTTCCAACGCCGTTCCTTGTTGGTCATTCATTTCCAACGACGCCCAGTTCCATCTTGCAGATAGATTTATTGATGTTGAATCATTTAAATCATAAATGTTACTGCCATATAGAGCTACATTATGAGTCGTAGATTCAAGATCGGTAATGAATTGTTCTTCACCTTCTGCATCGGTACTTACAAACACACCAGTACCTTGCACACCTCTATCGGCTTGAATAATTCCTAATTCAGTTGTTGAGCCAAAACTATTCTTTGAGAAGTCATAGTTTAACCCTGTTATTAAAGTATTTCTTTTTGCTAAAAAATCGGAATCAAGGGTTGATTGAATGTTAAAGCCAAATGCATTTGTTTTAGTATTTGATCTATTGATTGCCCCAAACGATTCAATTTCATTTTCATCATCATCAAGTTCTAAACCTAGGTTTGTATAATTTATTATTCTTCCTGCAATATCAAGAATACCTACACCATCTGCAGCAGCATTTGACTCATATTCGCCACACAATGTTCCATTTGCTGCTCCACCACCTCGGTCAAAGTTAAGTCCACAATCTTTACCTTCAAATTCATCACCATTATAATTTCTTCTTTCCATATGTCTGAAGTACATATTGCCCTGGATAGATAGCTCATCATTTACAAAATGATTCCCACCTAGATTTACATAATAATTCTTATTGTGAGTGTTGTCTGGGTATGTATAAACTGCATCCCTTCCTTCCATATCCATCAAGGTTAAAGGTGCTGCCCCATTCCCACGGAGGTCGGTAAAAGCCTGTCCAACATTAATAAATAATTCTGTATCATCATTAGGTCTATACCTTACATCAGAATAAAAAGTTTCAAGATATGACTCTGAGTGATCTCTCCATCCCTGATCATAATTAAAGTTGGCTCCAATATAAATTGCATAATCATCAAAACTTTTTCCAAATTCAAAAATTTCATTCGTTCTTTTATAACTTCCACCTGAAAGTTGAGCATTAGTTCCTTGAAAATTAAATCCATTTTTCATTTCCATAGAAATTGCTCCTCCAATTGCATTCTGACCAAACACAGGATCACCACCTGTAAAAACCTGCATATTGTGAATAGCAAAATCAGGAACAAGGTCCCATTGAACAACTTCACCAAAAGATTCGTTAACCCTCATACCATTTTGATAAATAGCCATTGCTTGAGCAGTTCCAAGCAAAGGACCAGCAACATATCCTCTAAAGTTTATGTCGTTTTGCATCGGGGAGCTATTTAAATTCGATATCGAGATTCCTGCAGCTTTTCTATTTAGAGTTTCCACAACCGAAAAATTTTTCTTATCGTCAAGATCATCCTCGAAAATACTTTGTATATTTGATGGAATCCTGTCGATGCTAACACCAGCTCCTTGTACAGGTGTAACAGAAATTATGTTTACATCAGGTGCAACATATACATCTTTTGTATCCTGAGCTAGAACCTTAACAATGGGCGAAAAAGAAAAAACAAAAAAGGAAATAAAAAAAATTAAATTTAACATATTAGATTAGGTGAGTTATCATTGGATTATTTAAGTTATTCGTAAATATAATTGTAAAAATAAATAAAAAAGTTTAAAAATTCAATATAATCATATATTTTTTTTGTGTTTAATAAATTAAAAATAAAAAAATTTAAAGAAATTCAACCGAGAAGTGAAAAAAATATAATTATCACCTCTATTTTAGTTGAGTGTGCTAAAGAAGATGGTGAGATTTTAAACATCGAAAAAAATAAAATTAAAACCCTACTAAAATCTAAACTTAAAATGTCGCAAGAAGAAGCAAACCAAACATTTAATGAGGCTATAGAACTGGCTAAAAATAGAGTTGAAATGTATTCGCTAACAAAAGAAATTAGAGAAAATTTTGAAAGAAATGAAATAATTAAAATTTTGGAATATATGTGGTTGATTGTTTTATCGGATGGAAAATTAGACGATTTTGAAGCAGCTTTAATGAGTAAAGCTGTTGGGTTATTTCATTTAACAGGAAGAGAATCAGCTGAAGCCAGAAAAAATGCTGAAAATGAATTAAGCTAGGTGTTTTTTTCTCAGTTTTTTTCTCTCATTTAAAAATAATTTTTTGTGTTTGATAGATTGGTTTGAAACTCTTTTCCTCCAAAGACGAAAGCTTGAAGTCTTAAGTTCCCCTCTCATAATTTTGATGACTTCACTTTCTTTTTTTCCTGTTTCTTCGTAAATATCCTCAAAAGTAATTCTATCTGCCCAGGCTGCCCAAATTATCCAATCATTATCTTTTCTGTCAGGCTCTGGATTTTTAACTTTAGTTTCAGGTAAAAGACTTTTTTTCATCTTTAAAATATTGTTGCTTCTATTACATCTAGTTCAGCTTCAAAATCTTTTCCAAAAGCAACGAATCCAATGCTATCAATCTCCGATGCATCAAATTCTGAGGGTTGGTAAAAATTTGACTTTTTAAAATCCTCAAACAAAATCTCTACCTCTTGCCAGTCGCTTTCTACAGAAAACCTTCCAGAATAATATTGCCACGGCAAAAAAAGAAATTTTGTTCTAATATGAACAAAATAATCACTTGGAATACCCCTTACTTTTAATCTAATTCCTTTGTAATCATCATTAATTATGTCAAATGAAGACCGAAATTGTATAAAACCACCATTATTTTTTGTACTAACATTTCCTTTTAATCTTAGAAATTTTTCCTTTCCATCACCATGCAATTCAAGTTTTCCAGTTGAAACACCCCCCATCACCTGGTCACTGACAAATTCCCAACCTTCTAGAAAAGAGTTTACTTGATTTTTTTTTTCTTCAAGTAAATTCATTGCATTAATTTCATTTCCTAATATAAAAATAAGTAAAAAAAATAAAACATTCATAATATGGTTTTTAACATGATTAATCTTAAAAATCTAATTAATGGTTCTAAACTTTTTGAAAAATTAATTTTAAAAAAAAAATTTAGAACTAATAATTAAATTTGTGAGAAAAAATGAACGATAAAAAAATTAAAAATTTAGTGAGGATTACTCAACAAAAATGGGCTGACACTGTTTTAGAAATTGGAAAAGCATATAAAAAAAAAATTAATTTAGAAAATTTAATTTTTGAGTTGTTACATAATGTTTATGCATTTAATCATAGCAAGGTCTTATTTAAACCAACTCTAGCCAAATACAATCAATTTAGATCAACAAAAGAAGAATTCATATCCTATTTTTTAGGACAAAACAAAGTATGTAAAGAGGATAAAGGTTTTGCAATAAAAAATTGGAAATCAATAAAGTTTAAAACCTATAAAATTATAGAGTATGAAAATTATTTACTCTCAATGGGCAATTATTATTTTTATGATGATAAAAACAAATCCTTAAAAGTTGAATACACATTCGGTTTTATCAGGATAAACAAAGATGAATTAAGAATCAATTTGCATCATTCATCATTACCTTACAATGATTAAAAAAATAAAAAAAAAGGATATGTATTACTTAAATTTTTCAATTGAAATGTGGTTTGATGGAAAAGTATAATAAATTTAAAATCTATTAATTCGTTTTGAAATGAATAAAAGCCTAATCACAAATTTGATTGCAGTTTCAATCACAACATACGGGATGTTTGCACCCAATTATTCAACGGAAATTTTTATGGCTGGACTATTTGCTCTTTCAGGAGGACTTACAAATTGGCTTGCAATACATATGCTTTTTGAAAAAGTTCCTGTTTTGTATGGCTCTGGTGTGATTCCATTAAAGTTTGAAGAAATTAAAGATGGTATAAGAAGTTTAATAATGAATGAGTTTTTTTCCAAAAATACACTGGCAGATTTTTTTAAAAATAAAAATGACATAATTGAGAAAAGTCTATCCGATAAATTAGATTACGATCTTATTTTTGATAAATTAGTCGAAGCCATTGAAGAATCGTCATTAGGATCAATGTTAAATGTATTGGGTGGCAAAAAATCACTTTTGCCGTTAAGAGAACCAATTGAAAAAAAAATTAAACAAGTTATTGAAGAAATTTCATCTAACGACTCAGAAACTGGAAATGATCTGAGTGAAGTAATGAAGGAAAATATAGAAAAAATCATTGAAAATAGGTTGTTGGAGTTATCACCAGATCATATCAAAATTATTATGAAGGACATGATCCACAAACACCTCGGATGGCTGGTTGTTTGGGGAGGTTTTTTTGGATTTGTAATTGGTGTGATTTTAGGTGTTCTTGGCAGCTTGAATTGAGAAGATTGTTTATATGGAAAATATCGAATTTGACAATACTTTTTCTCAACTCTCACGTGAGTTTTATGAAGAAATCAACCCAGAACCAGTAAAAGAACCAAAGTTAATAAAATTAAACAACGAACTATCAAAGTATCTCAGTCTTGATTATGATTTTTTAAAAAGTAGAGATGGATTGTTAGTTCTTTCAGGAAACAAGACTCCAGACGGCTCAAAACCAATTGCATTAGCTTATGCAGGACACCAGTTTGGAAATTTCGTTCCGCAACTTGGTGATGGTAGAGCTATTCTTTTGGGGGAAGTTATAGCAATAGATGGGAAAAGATACGATGTTCAACTTAAAGGTTCCGGAAAAACATCCTTTTCAAGGCAAGGTGATGGTCGAGCTCCATTGGGTCCAGTTATAAGGGAATATGTAATTAGTGAAGCTATGCATTTCCTTGGAATTCCTACAACAAGGTCATTATCAATTGTCAGTTCTGGCGAATATGTGCAAAGAGAAAGTTCTCAGCCTGGTGGTGTTCTTACAAGGATAGCATCTAGTCATATTAGAATTGGTACCTTTGAATATTTTTTTGCTAGAAAGGATTTTAAATCTCTAAAACGTCTGGCTGATTATACAGCAAAAAGACACTTCCCTGATTCAATAAATGATAAAAAAAACACATACAAATCAATACTTGAAGAAACAATAAAATCTCAAGCATCTCTAGTAGCATCATGGATGAGTGTTGGTTTTATTCATGGTGTTATGAATACAGATAACACAACAATATCTGGTGAAACCATTGATTACGGACCATGCGCATTTATGGATCATTTCCATCCTCAAAAAGTATTCAGTTACATTGATGCTAGTGGAAGATACTCATACTCAAATCAGGGACAAATAATGTTATGGAATTTGTCAATATTGGCTCAATGTCTCTCACCATTAATTTCTGATGATGAAAAAAAATCTCACAATGTGATAATTGATTTGCTTAATACATTTCCGGAATTATTTAAAAAAAATTGGATTTCAAAGTTTAAAATGAAGCTAGGTATGTCCAAAGATTTTCCTGAAGATAAAAAACTAATTGAATCTTTTCTTGAAATACTACTCAAACAAAACATAGATTTTACTCAAGCTTTTAGAGCTTTATGTGAAGAAAAAAATTCTGCACATAAAAACGATTTTCTTTTTTCGTCATCCAATAATAAGAAATTAGTTTTGGATTGGGCTAATAATTGGAAGCAAAGGATTGTCAAAGAAAAAAAAAATATTAAAAAAATAAAGAATGAGATGAAGAAAGTAAATCCTATTTATATTCCTAGAAATCACATAATGGAAGAAATAATAAAAGAAGCAGTTGAGAATAATAGATATGATCTTATGAATGATTTGCTAAATACAATTAAAGATCCTTTCACAGAGAAAACAAATAAAAAACATTTATCTTTACCACCAAAGCCAAATCAAGTTGTAAAAAATACATTTTGCGGAACTTAGACATCCAACTAAATCACAGAAAAATCATATTTTTTACACTCATCAAGAATTTCCTCCTCTGCTTCCCTCCACAAAGGTATGGCTTGATCAAGAATTTTAAAACCCTTTTCAGTAAGTTTCACAATTCTTTTTCTTGCATCATCCACCTTAACTTTTTCGATCAATTTATCTTTAAAAAGAATATCCAAGCTTCTAGTTAATGTAGTCCTATCCATTAACAGATCTTCTGACAAAGCATTTAATGTTTTTGACTCACCAGTGGCTAGCAGAGACAAAATTGAAAATTGAGTTATCTTGATTTTGCAAGGTTTTAATTTTTTGTCATAATATTGAGTTACAACACGCGAGGCCTTCCTCATTTTAAAACATTTACAACTCTGTAAAAGCCTGTATTTAAAAGAATTTTCTTTTGAAATCCCCATTGAATTATAAAAAATACCTCAAACTTAATTTTGATTCAACCTGTTGTTTGATTCTTTTAAAAACACTCAAGATTTTAAAACTTTAAGTTAATTGATAATTAGTTGGAATCAAAAAAATTAATTTTATTAATCTTTAAAAAATTTACCCCAGATTTGCTTCTACTTCTTTTCTTGCACCCTCAGACTCAACATCAGAAATATCCAGTCTTCTCACCATTTTTCTGATTAACTCCATTTCACCATCTTTAATTTCAGTTTCGGTTGACAAAACTCTTTCCCATAAAAATTCAACTAGTTCATATTTTTCTCTATAAACTTCAACTTGTTCAACTTTTTTTGTAAGAGAGTAACCAATATCCCTTTCTGTAATTACAGTTAGGCTGTTACTTGAAACATTAAATTGTCCGTTAAGTAAATTTCTTAATTGACTTAGATCCTCAGATGATATTTTTCCATCAATGGTTGAGCATTCAGTTAACATTAAAGCAATGACCACAGTTTTTTCAAATGCTTTAAGTTTGTTATAAGCCGTTTTTCCGGAATTAATAATATCAATTGCCTTACTTATTTTTGCTCTTTCGTTTCCAAGTTTTTTAGTTTCAGCAATGTCAGGCTTTTCCATTGAAAATTTTTCTGCAGTAGTTTCAATTAACTCAACCTCAGAATCATCCTCCTCACCCTTTGAAAGAATTTTTTCCCATATATAAATAAACATTTGACTTAAGTCACCTTCTAAGAATTTACCTTTAACCACTTCAAATAATGATACATCATTTGTGTCATTTAAAAGTTTGTCTACATATGAATCATCTTCTTCAAATTTATTAGCAAACATCGAGATGATTTTTGTTCTAAATCCACCATCATTTTTTACTTTTTCTTGATTGGCAACATGAACTATGGTTATTGCGATTGCCTTTCTTTTTTCAATATCCAACGAACCATAATAGATTTTATTTGAATTTCTTATAAAGCTTGAAATTTCTGATGCAGAAGCAGCGCTTCCAGCTTTCGATGAAACTCCAGCAGCTGATGGGTCCTGGTTTTCTCCGGTATCAAGTCCAATGTTATAGGATTCAACTCTTCCTAATTTTCCAACTGAGTTGTTAATAGCTGACTCATCCAAAACAACATCATCCTCAGCTTCAATTACAGCGGTTAGTTTTATCTTTTTAGGCATAAGGGGGCTCTAAAAGTTCCATTCTATTTTAATCTTGTTGTATTTTTGTATATTTATTCCATCGTTACAAGAAAATTATATTTTCTTTAAAATTATATTTTCTAGTTATTTAATTTCATAAGTGTAAGTCATAAAGAATTAATTAGTTGATAATAAAGTTAATTTATTGTAAAAAACTTCTTACTCTAATAATATAAAGAAATGAACGAATCAATAAATAACGCAATGGAGATGCTTAGAAAAACTCCATTGAAAGCAACTAACCAAAGACTTAATTTGTTGAAGATCATTTTCAAAGATGGAAATGCTCACTACACTGCAGAGGATATACTTAAGAGAGTAAAAAAGGAATCGTTAAATATTTCGTTAGCTACAATTTACAATACACTGAATTCATTTAAAGAATTTGGCCTGTTACGAGCCATTAAAACTTCATCAGATAAGATTTTCTTTGATACTAACGTTTCTCATCATCATCACTTCTATTGTAAAGATACCGATGAATTAATCGACATCAATTCATCGAAAATTGTAATTAGTAAGTTACCTCAAATTCCCACTGGGAAAAAGGTATCATCCATCAATGTCGTTGTTAACATTGACAGTAAGTAATTTTAATTAGAATTATTCTAACTTGATCTTGACTTTTAAATCTTTTGGCCCAATATAATTAATATTGGGGAGATTGATTCATTTAGATTTTTCCTAAATATTGCTAGCACTTTGTAAACTCGCATTTCCTAATGCTTTGCAATATGTGGAGTGATATTTCCCTAGCACTTAATTTTGAAAGAAAGGATCCGATAGTATGGATGATATAAGTAAATGTCCAGTGATGCATGGTTCAGCAACGAGTAATAAAGGAATTAGTACTTCTAATAAAGATTGGTGGCCCAATCAACTTAATATAAATATTCTTCACCAGCATGATAAAAGATCTAACCCAATGAGCCAAGATTTTAATTATCGAGAAGAATTCAAAAAATTGGATTATTTTGCTTTGAAAAAAGATTTAACTGATCTTATGACAGATTCCAAAGATTGGTGGCCAGCAGACTACGGTCATTATGGACCTTTCTTCATTCGATTGACCTGGCATGCAGCAGGAACCTATAGAACTTGGGATGGCCGAGGCGGAGGAGGTACAGGAGATCAAAGATTCGCTCCACTCAATAGTTGGCCAGATAACGGTAATCTTGATAAAGCTCGAAGACTTCTTTGGCCTCTAAAGCAAAAATATGGTAAGAAAATTAGTTGGGCAGATCTTTTTATTTTAGCTGGAAATGTTGCTATTGAATCAATGGGTGGAAAGACTTTTGGTTTCAGCGGAGGCAGGCCAGATATTTGGGCACCACCAGAAGATATTTATTGGGGAAAAGAAAACGAATGGTTAGAAAATAAGCGTTACAGTGGCGATAGGGTGCTTGAAACTCCTTTGGGCGCAGTTCAAATGGGCCTTATTTATGTAAATCCTCAAGGTCCTGACGGGAATCCCGACCCTCTTGCAAGTGCTCGAGACATAAGAGAAACATTTTCCAGAATGGCAATGAATGACAAGGAGACTGTGGCTTTGACTGCAGGTGGTCACACATTTGGTAAAGCCCATGGAGCTGCTGCAGAAAGTAATGTTGGCGCAGAACCTGAGGGTGCTCCAATAGAACAAATGGGCTTTGGATGGCATAATGTTCACGGCACGGGAAAAGGTGGTGATGCAATCACTAGCGGCATTGAAGGCCCATGGACAGCCAACCCAACAAAATGGGATAACGGGTATTTTGATCTCTTGTTTAAATATGATTGGGAACTTGTAAAAAGTCCTGCAGGGGCGCATCAATGGCATCCAATAAATCCTGATGAAAATGATATGGCTCCTGACGCAGCTGATCCATCAAAAAAGGTAACAACCATAATGACTACAGCAGATATGGCAATGCGAGAAGATCCTGATTACAAAAAGATTTCCAAACATTTTCATGAAAATCTGGATGATTTCTCGGATACATTTGCTAGAGCTTGGTTTAAATTATTACACAGAGATATGGGTCCAAAAACAAGATACCTAGGCCCTGAAATTCCAAAAGAAGAACTTATTTGGCAAGATCCAGTACCAAAAGGCAATGAAAAAATTGATGTTAAGAAGGCAAAAAATTTGATTAAAGATTCAGGATTGTCGATTCAGGAAATGGTCGAAACAGCATGGGCAAGTGCTTCCACATACCGATGCACTGATATGAGAGGTGGAGCCAATGGTTCTAGGATTAGATTGGCTCCCCAAAAAGATTGGGAGGTAAACAAACCTTCACAGCTTCAAAAAGTACTAAATGTTTATGAAACTATTTCTAGTGAGACGAAAGCATCTATAGCCGATATCATTGTACTTGGTGGATGTGTTGGAATTGAAGAAGCAACTGGTGAATCTGTCTCCTTCACTCCTGGGAGAGGGGATGCATCTCAAGAACAAACAGATGTTGATTCTTTTAGTGTACTAGAACCATTGGCTGATGGTTTCAGAAATTATCAAAAACAAGAATTTTCGTCCAGTCCAGAAGAAATGCTGATTAACAAATCCCAGTTACTTGGCATCACAGCTCCCGAAATGACAGTACTACTGGGTGGAATGCGTTCGCTTGGTATTAGCAATGATAGTAATGGAGTTATGACGGATTCAGCAGACAAGTTAAGTAATGATTTTTTTGTCAATCTACTTGATATGTCAGTTGAATGGAAACCAGTAAGTAAAAATAAATTCGAAGCAATACATCGTGAAACTGGAAAAAAAGTGAGAACCGCATCTAGAGTGGACCTAATATTTGGTTCTAATTCTCAGCTACGAGCAATTGCTGAAGTTTATGCTTGCGCAGACTCAGAGAAGACATTTATTAGAGATTTTATATCAGCCTGGGTAAAAGTAATGAATTTTGACAGATTTGATCTTGAGTAATTTTTATTTAAGATAAGAAATTTAGAGTGGCGGAGAGAGAGGGATTCGAACCCTCGAAACAGTTTCCTGTTTACACGCTTTCCAAGCGTGCGCCTTCAGCCACTCGGCCACCTCTCCATCTAGTCGACAGAAGTTT
>MDTE01071439.1_pt1 | contig 56116 bp, 54 predicted proteins | sample 811231 | NCBI WGS metagenome assembly MDTE01 (sample SAMN05326651, study PRJNA326480) | marine metagenome | isolation source: seawater | place: Indian Ocean: Red Sea | collected 2010 | reverse complement strand
CGACGGCTCCGAGGCCCACGTCGTGAAGTTGGCAACCGGCTGGATGGCCGACAACGCCGACCACGTCGACGCGTGGATCGCTGAGGCCGGCGGCTGAACATTAGAGGGGTGAACCCGACCCCGGACCCCCTGCAGGGGTGACCGGGAAACGGTGACGGGAGGCCGGGGCCGCAAGGCCCCGGCCTCCCCCCGTTTTACTGCTGTCGATATACCGTCTGCGGAAGCGAGGCCGGTCAGGACCGCTCGGTACCGGTGAGGAGAATCGCGACCTCCTCATCATGTTGAACACACCCGTCTCGGCGCGCTGTTAGCAGACCGGCTAGTCCTGCTGTGCCGGTGGGGTCGGCTAAGACGCCGGTGTGAGCGTGCACGAGACGGTGGGCTTCGAGGAGGTCTGCTTCAGTCGTCACGACAGGTCCCCCGGGAACCGGGCCGAGGAGCATGTCTCGGACCACCGCTCGCCAGTCGTAGGCCTCGTCGTCGAGGATCCCGGTAGCCACCGAGCGGGGACTATCCCATGGCCACATGTGTACGCCGTCTGCGTCGCCAAGAGCGGCTACTGGATCTTCTGCGTCCGCTACACGGTTGAAGGCGCGTGCGAGGGGAGCACACCCTTCGACCTGGACCGCTATCAGGGACGGTCGACGTTCGATAGCGCCGAGGTCAATAGCGTCTACCAGGGCATGGACCGTGCTACTGGCCAGGGTGGCGCCGCCAACTTGGACGAACAGGCGGGTTGGTTGAGCTCCCCGGTCCGATAGACCGGTGATCAATTCGAAACCGAGGGTGCGGCCCCCATCAAGCGTCCACGGCGCCTCGGTGCCCTGGACGGTGAACGGCACTGCACCCTCGGCAACCAGCTCCCGGAACCTCAAAAGACAGGGATCACCAGACTCGCCGTCTCGTCGCTCGCAGGTACGTACCTCGGCTCCAAGATCGTGGAGCCGATCGAGGACTGCGGAGTCGGCCCAGGTAGGGACGTGAACGGCGAGAGGTCGTCCGGCAGCCCGGGCTACCACGGCTGCAGCCAGAGCGGCGTTGCCGCAAGATGAGATGGCCAGTGGTGTGTCGGTCGGAACCTCGTCCACGGCTAGGTGGAGAGCCAGCCCGAAAAGATGGCGGGCTTTGTGGGTGCCCGAGACGTTGCCGGTCTCGTCCTTGGTCCAGATGCCGCCTGCTTGATTCAACGCAGTTGCTAGGTCACGCTGAAATACCAACGGCGTTGTCCTGAAGCCCCGACCATCAACCTCAGCTACAGCGTCGTCTAGGCGCCTGACGAGGTCAACAAACCTCTCCTCGGACCAGCCGGAAGTCGATGCCCGGTAATACGACCAGAGCATGTGGCGAAAGGCCACGAAAGGGTTTGAATCGCCTGCAAGACGGGTATCGGCTGACGGCCAAGTGGCTCCCGGTGGGGTACCCAGCCAGCCAAACGACGGGTCGGGACTCGACATGGCGTGGTTCCGCCGGTCAGCCGGCTAGAACTCCGGTTCGGGCGTTGAACTCTTCGATCACGGTGTCCCAGGCGGGGCCCATTGACTGGACGTGGCGCCAAAAGGCTTGGTCGCGCCGGACCTCGAAATCGTCGAACTCCACACCCTGCTGTTCGATCCATGTGTAGTAGCCGAGGTTGAAGATCCGATTCCGACCGGTCTGGTCAAGGACCTCCACATGGTCCGTGTCTGCATTCCACAGGTGGGTGGTCAGCGCCACTTCGGCATCGCCTGCTGAGAAGCCTTTGGCGTAGCGGCCGGAGCGAAGGGACTCCCGCTCACTTCCGTACATCTCGGCCCCGTCGGTTGCCACGGTGACCAGAGCGTCGTCGGGTCCGAGGTCGAGCTGTCGTGCCGTCTTGATGGCAGCCAGTACGTTGCAGATGCTTGAAAGCCCAAAGTGGCCGAGGGAGTCGATCACTTCGTCGGCGACTCCTGCCGCTGACAGGCGTGCCCGACCTTCAACTGTGTCGAAGGCAATGCCCAGGTCGTCGCAGGACCGGTCAGACACACCGACTACTAAATCGGTGTTCATCACGTTGTGGATGAACGGAATGTGTTTGTCGCCGATGCCTTGAATGTTGTGTTCGCCGTAGCCGTTGTAGAGCATCGTGGGGCATTCGACGGCTTCGACAGCGACGATCTGGGCACCGTGGTCGTTCTTGAGACGTTCGCCTGCAGCCAGGGTGCCAGACGAGCCCGATGCTGCGACAAAAGCGGCCAGACGCAGGCCGGGCTTATGTTCGGCGTAGTGCTGGAAGAGATGGTTCAGTGCCCTTGACGTGACCTCATGGTGTCCGACGTGGTTCGCGAACTCGGTGAACTGATTGAGTATGAAGTTGGAGGGATTGAGGGCTAATTCGTCGCAGGCGTCGTAGATCTCCTTGACGTTGCTCTCCGATCCCGTGGTTCTTATTACGTCATTCGGATCAGCGATCCACTCTTCTAGCCAGTCAAAGCGTTCCCGACTCATGTTTTCCGGCAGTACTGCCACGCCGCGGCAGCCCATGAGCCGGGAGATGGCGACGCCTCCCCGCGCGTAGTTGCCAGTTGACGGCCATATGGCCCGGTGGATGGTGGGGTCATATTGCCCGGTAACCACCCTCGGAACCAGGCAGGCATAGGCGGCGAGGACCTTGTGGGCGCCGATCATCGGAAACCGGTTGCCGAAAGCGACGATAATGGGTGAAGGTACGCCGGTCATCTCACTGTTCAGTACGACGTGCTCAGGTAGGTCGACGGTGCCGCCATGCAGGTCGTTGTACCAGTGGACCCGGAACAGGTTGCGGGCGTCGGCGGCGTTGCGGTCTACGCCGGCCAGGGAGGAACGCACTGAGTCCGGGATAGTTGAAGGGTCGGCCAACTGGGCGAAGGTCGGAAGGACGATGCCCTGTTCGCGGAATCGCTTCACGCTGCGTTCGTAGCGGTCGGAGTCAACCACGTCGGTGGATAGCCCAAAGCGTGATGGATCGAAGGTGGCAGGTTCGAATGAGACGTCGGCGAAAGAGCCGACACCGGTGGCGGGAGTGCTCATAACTTCACGCTAGCCACTTCCAGTTCGAACAGTTTGACAGATTGTCAATCTTCTAGTGAGCGCGACCGTTTCGGGAATCTGGGTCCCGGTGTGACGGATGTCGCGGTTCTGGAGGGTGGGGTGCCACTGTTCACACCTCTCGCGATGGGAGGCTTAGGGGATGGTGCGCCGGTTCCTGAACCTTGTGGTCGCGCTCGGTCTCGTGGCCGTTGCGGTGGTCGCTGCTGCTCGTGTGGCTGAGCCATCGGTCCGACCGGTTCTCTATCCGCCTTCGGCCTCGCCGGCTACGACAACCTCGGAACCCCCAGCCCCTTCGGCGACTTCTGGCGGAGACGACTCGGTCGCCATCGTGTCGACGACAGTTGCGCCTACTGCCACGGCAGCCCCTACAACAGTCGTGCCTAGTTCCACGACCGTGCCTGCCACCACAACGGAGCCTCAAGCTGTGGCGTCCACCACCACTGAGCCGGTAGACGAGGAGGCGGTCCTCATGGCTTCTTACGTCTGGGGGCCCAGCGCCGAAGCTGTGCTCCTCCAGAGCGTTCTCGGAATAGAGGCAGACGGGTGGTACGGCCCGGCCACCCGAGAGGCCCACCTGGCTGAGAATGCCGCTCGTGGCCTGCCGATTGAAGCGGTGCCGGCGCCGCCGACCACCACGACCACCACCACTACCACGGTCGCTCCTGCGACGACCACCACCTTGGCTGCCGCTGCGGCTACCACGTTGGCCCCGACTACGACTGCACCGGTATCCGCGACGACAACTCTGCCACCCAGTACGACAGCTGGGATGTTTGGCGGCCTGGGCGCCAAATTAGTGGCCCAGTTGCTGGGCCAGCCGTGTATCGCCGATGGGGATCTGAGTGACTGTGGACCTGAGGTCGATGCCTTAGTCAGAGGTCTGGTCGGATAGCCGAACCTTGCTGGGTTGAGTATCGAACATATGTTCGATACTGTTCGGAGGTGAGCTGGTCAAACCGTCGGATGCCGTGGCGTGAACTAGAGGGTCGCCTATCCGACCGTTCCTTGGATCCGGTGTCCCGTCAGGAACTCGCCTTTCGACCTTCCCGGGGATTACCTAGGTACCGAGTGTCGGACCCGGCATATGCCGAACTGCATTGTCACTCCCACTTCAGCTTTCTCGACGGGTCCTCGTCGCCTGATGAGCTAGTTGCCGAGGCAGTGCGGCTTGGGTTGAGTGCGTTGGCGTTGACCGACCACGACGGCTTTTACGGGGCGGTCCGGTTCGCTGAGTCGGCCCGTGACCACGGCCTGCCCACGATATTTGGCAGCGAACTCTCCTTGGACGCCCCCCATCCCCGGACTGGGGTTCCGGACCCTTCGGCTACCCACCTCGTAGTTTTGGCCGAAGATCCGATCGGCTACGCCCGCTTAGGAACGGCTATCGCCGAGGCTCACTTGGCAGGGGAGAAGGGGCATCCTCGGATCTCGCTGGATCGTCTCGCCGAGATGGGTGGCCGCGATCCTCGGTGGATGGTGCTCACCGGCTGTCGAAAGGGTGCGGTACCCACTGCTCTGATGGCCGGCGATCGGGCGGCGGCCGGCCAGGCACTTGATGATCTAGTGGATCGGTTTGGTCGCGATCGGGTGGTGGTGGAGTTATGGGATCATGGTCACCCGCTCGATGTTGAGCGCAACGACGCCTTAGCCCGCTTAGCTTTTACTGCTGGGGTGGAACTGGTGGCCACCAACAACGTCCACTATCACCGGCCTTCTCGTCGCCGGTTGGCCGCCACTATGGCCGCCGTCCGGGCCCGGCGGACTCTTGAGGACCTAGACGGGTGGCTTCCGGCGAATGGGGTGGCCCACTTACGGACGGGAGCTGAGCAGGCTCGACGTTTTGCTCGCTGGCCGGGGGTGGTGGCCAAAGCTGCCGAACTGGGGCGCCGGTGCGCTTTCGACCTCCGTCTGGTTGCGCCTGGCCTCCCGCCCTTCCCGTGCCCCGACGGCTTGGACGAGATGGGTCTGCTGCATCGTCTGGCTGCTGAAGGAGCTGTGGAACGGTATGGGCCCCGCGAGGACGAACGGGTGCCCGGGGCGTGGACTCAGATTGACCGGGAACTGGCTGTCATCGACAGGTTGGGCTTTTCCGGCTATTTCCTCGTGGTGTGGGACATCGTGTCCTTCTGCCGCCGGGAGGAGATCCTCTGCCAAGGTCGGGGATCGGCTGCGAACTCAGCGGTTTGCTACGCGCTTGGCATTACTAACGTCGATTCGGTATCGCTCGACCTGTTGTTCGAGCGGTTCCTCTCGCCGGAGCGGGAGGGGCCGCCCGACATCGATTTAGACATCGAGAGTGGTCGTCGGGAGGAGGTGATTCAGTACGTATACGGCCGTTACGGACGGCGCCATGCGGCACAGGTAGCCAACGTCATCACCTATCGGCCTCGTTCCGCAGTGCGTGACGTGGCCCGGGCGCTGGGATACGCCTCCGGGCAGCAAGATGCTTTCGTCCGGGGTTTGGGCCGGGGAGAAAAGATCCCCCTTCCTAGAAGGAAGCCATTCGACGATGGGCCTCTGATGGAAGAGCGGTCCGCCCTCCCGGATGATGTTGCCGCCTTGGCCAACGAACTTTGCGGCACCCCTCGGCATCTTGGTATCCACTCTGGCGGCATGGTGGTCTGCGACCGGCCGGTGGCCGAAGTGTGCCCGGTGGAGTGGGGACGTATGGCTGGCCGCAGCGTCCTCCAATGGGACAAGGAAGACTGCGCCGAAGTGGGCTTGGTGAAGTTTGACCTGCTGGGCCTAGGGATGCTCAGTGCCTTGCACCACACCGTAGATCTGGTGGCTGAGCATGAGGGGTTCGACGTGGACCTAGCACGCCTGCCTCAGGACGAAGACGTCTACGACATGCTCTGTGCCGCTGACACTATCGGAGTGTTCCAAGTTGAGAGCCGGGCCCAGATGGCCACTTTGCCCCGGTTGCAGCCTCGTTGTTTTCAAGACCTAGTGGTCGAGATTGCTCTGATCCGTCCCGGCCCTATTCAGGGCGGATCGGTACATCCGTACATCCGACGGCGGAACGGCCGTGAGCCGATCACCTATCTCCATCCGCTGTGCGAGCACGCTTTAGAGCGGACGCTCGGGGTTCCACTGTTCCAGGAGCAGCTCATGCAACTGGCCATCGACGTGGCCGGCTTCACGGCGACCGAGGCTGACCGACTGCGTCAGGCCATAGGGGCCAAGCGAAGCCACACCCGGATGGAGGCCATCCACCAGAGATTTCTTGACGGGGCGGACAGTCGGGGGGTTCCCGGTGATGTAGCTGAGCAGGTCTGGCAGAAACTGGCAGCCTTTGCCGATTACGGCTTTCCGGAGAGTCACGCCGTTTCGTTCGCCCACCTGGTGTACGCCAGTTCTTGGCTGAAGTACCACTATCCGGCGGCGTTCTGCGCCGGGTTGTTGAATGCCCAGCCCATGGGTTTTTATTCACCCCACACCCTGGTTCAGGACGCTCGACGGCATGGTGTTGAAGTACGCACTCCGGATCTGAATCGATCGGCTGTCGGCGTCACTCTGGAGTCGGCAGATCTTGGGCGTACGCCACCCGGAAGGATTCCATCGGATAGAGGTGTGCGGCAGACCGGGGTCACCGGACCAGCGCTCCGGCTGGGACTGGCCTCGGTGCGATCGGTCGGGCCGGATTTGGCTGAAGCCATTGTCGCCGCTCGCCCGTACGCCTCGATCGAGGACTTTCAAAGGCGAATCAACCCCGTTCGTCCGGCTATGGAGGCGTTGGCTACCGCAGGAGCTTTTGGCTGTTTTGGCGTAGATCGGCGAGAGGCCCTGTGGACGGCTGGGGCGCTGGCTGCTACCGGACCCGATCAACTAGCTGGAGTAGTTACCGGTGTGGTTCCGCCTCTATTGCCTGCCATGGCCGATATCGAAGTGGCTGGAGCTGATCTGTGGGCTACCGGGGTCTCTCCTGACGGACACCCCACGAGGTTCCTGCGTGAACGCTTGGCCGCCGATGGTGTGGTCACCGCGGCCGACCTGCGGTCTGCGGTCGATGGCGCTCGGGTGGTCGTAGCCGGCGTGGTCACGCACCGGCAACGGCCGCACACGGCCGGCGGGATTACGTTCGTGAACCTGGAGGACGAGACCGGACTGGTCAACGTGGTTGTTTCTCGTGGTTGCTGGGTTTATCACCGCGAAGTGGTGTTGGCTTCGGCGCTAGTCGTCCGGGGTCGGGTGGAGGCTTTTGAGGGCGTGGTCAACGTGGTAGCCGAGCGCATCGAACCCCTTGGAGTCCGCCAGCCGGCCCGCTCGCGGGACTTCCGGTAAGGAGGTCCCGGGAGCTTTCCAGTCGATGCCTCCAGCTTGCTCTTAGGCATTTAACGGAAGAGACCGTGGGACAAACACCGGCTTCCAGTGGCCGTCCACCACACTGGTGCCATGCGTTCTAAGTCCCGCTCGAACGTGCTCGTCCACATGGTCGATGCTCGCCAGCGGTTCGCCGCGCTCGGCATCGGAGTTGTAGCGGCTTCGGCAGGTGGCCTTGTGCTAGCTGCTGCAGAGGGGACGCTTGCTGCGTTGCCGGGCCTATTACTCTTGGTCCCCGGCGCGATTGCGTTGCGCGGCAACATTTTCGGAGCAATGGGCAGCCGTCTGGGTACTGCGGTTCACGCTGGCACCTTCCGGCCCACGGTTCGAGTCGATGGCGTGCTTGGTCAGAACCTGCTTGGTGCTGCAGCACTTTCGTTGGTATTGAGCGCGGTACTAGGAGTGTTTGCGCGGGGGACTGCCGTTCTATTCGGGATAAGCCCGACGATGACTCTGGCTGAGTTCGTGGTGGTGTCGACGCTTGGGGGTCTGCTGGCTTCGTTCCTGGTTGGGATGGTGACAGTTGGTATCGCCGCTGGTTCGGTTCGGTTCGGTTGGGACCTCGACAACGTGATGGCACCGTTGGTTTCCACGCTCGGTGACCTCGCCACCGTGCCGGCGTTGGTGGTCGCCGCCGTGTTGGCCAAGCAGTCGGAAGTGGTCGACTTGTTGGCTGCTGTTCTCGTTTTTGCCGCAGTCGCAGTCCTGATTGCTGCATGGCGAACTCGCCTAGATGACGTCCGTCGGATTGTCCGCCAGTCGGTTCCGATACTGCTCTTGGCTGGAATCCTCGATCTGTTGGCAGGAGTAGCGGTCGAAAAGCGCCTTGATGATCTGCTGGCCGCTGAGGCCTTCCTCGTCCTACTTCCCGCCTTTCTCGGTGTGGCCGGTGCCCTCGGAGGCATCCTCTCCAGTCGGCTCTCCACCCATTTCCATCTGGGTCTTGATGACGCTACGTCGCTGCCCAGCCGCGCCACACTCCGTGAGGCTCGAGCCATCGGGGCGGTAGCCGTTCCCATCTTCGTTCTTTGTGCGCTAATTGCCCACTGGGCATCAGTAGCCACAGGCCAGAGCACGCCAGGGCTCGGCGACCTCCTCTTGGCCGTCCTCATAGCCGGAGTGGTGGCCATCGTTCTCGTGGCGGGCGTGGCTTATGTCACGACAATGACAGCCTTCAGGCTTGGTCTCGATCCCGACACCTTCGGCATACCAATGGTGCTTTCGGTTTTAGACCTAGTCGGAGCGTTCACCCTTGTTCTGGCGATGGTCGCCGTGGGAGTGGCATGAGAAGCGGACCTAGCATCGATCCCAAAACCCGAGTGAGGACTTAATGGAAGACAGACCCCGCACCTTGCGGGCCATGCTGGCTGAGGCGAAGGACACCTCGGAACTGATGGTGGACTTGGCTTATGCCGCGGTCTACTTCGATGACCCGGACATGGCCGAAGAGGTGGACGAGCTAGAAGAGCAGATGAGTGAACTGGTCCACGACATGCGGGCCGTTTGCGTATTGGCCGCCCGCAGTCCCCGTGACGCCGAGGGCATGTCTTCGGTCCTACAGGTGGTGTCGGCTATCGAACGAATGGCCAATGACGCTGTGGATATTTCACGCATCGTGACCCACCGCCTCGGCATACCCCTCCAGTTGGTGGCTGACCTTTCCGACGCTGAGGAGGTGTCCCACCGTGTACTGGTCAGTGACGGTTCCCACATGGCGCATCGACCTGTTTCGGCTATGGAACTGACGGTTCAGGCCGGTATGAGGGTCATGGCAGTGCGGCGGGGTCGTCAGTGGATCACCGATGTCGATGGCGACACCGTGCTGGTTCCCGGTGACGTTCTATTCCTTCACGGATCGCCAGACGGCATCACTCGCCTTCGAGAGTTGGCTGCTGCGCCGGTGTGGGATCCACCCCGGCCCGCAGACGGACAGGACCTGACCGATCTTGATCGGGCCGTGGACGTTCTGGTCGAGATGAAGAACCTCTCGGAGACTGCGGTGGGCCTGGCCTACAGCGCCCTTGTACTCGGGGATCGTGGTCTAGCTGCTGAGGTCTGTCACCTCGAGGAACGTCTCGACGAGATGAAGAACCGGCTCGAGTTGTGGGTGCTGGGGTCGGCTGCCGAGGGGCTGGACCCGTCATCGCTCCGGGGCCTGTTGCATCTTGCAGAGGCCGCCGAGGACCTCGGTGATCAGGCCAAGGCCATGGTTTGGCTGGTAGAGGAAGGGGAGGAGGTCCACCCGATACTTGGAATCGCTCTAGGCGAGGCCGACGAGGTAGTGGTCCGTTTCCCTGTGGCCGCCGACAGCGCGGTGTCAGGAGCGACGCTCAAGGACCTGCAACTGAACATTGAGCCCGGATTCACCGTGCTGGCTGTACGTCGAGGTGGCGGGTATCTCTACCGGCCGCGTGGTCAAGTTCGTTTGGTCGCCGGCGATGAGGTCATTGCTTCGGGTCCGGAGGAGGGTCAGTCGTTGCTAGCTGCCATGTTCGGATGGCAGCTCGTCGAAGACGACGAGGGTGACGACCAGTTGGTGCCGAGCGGCTGATCGTCAGCTGGCTGGTTCTCCATCCTGACCACTGTCGGTGGTGTCGGCGGGTGCTGCAGGCGCATCGACAGCGGCCGCCTCAGCTCCGTCTTCAGGGGCGTTCCCGGTGAACAGTTCGGCAATTGCCCCCAGTGAGCCGAGGGTGGCACCCAGCTCGGTGGGAAGGAAGATCTTGCTGGCCCGGCCATCGGCGACAGTCCCCAGCGCCTCTAGATACTTAATGGCTAGGAGGTCAGGTGTCGGGTCACCATCGTGGATGGCCGCGTAAACGCCGCGGATGGCCGAGGCCTCTCCCTCGGCAACAGCTATTTCTCGGTAGCGTTCGGCGTCGGCCACTGCCCGGATCGCCTCGGCTTCGCCCTCAGCGGTAAGGATCGCCTGCTGGCGGTCGCCCTCGGCGCTGAGAATGACCGCCTGCTTTTCTCCCTCAGCCCGAGTGATAGCAGCCTCGCGAGATCCGTCAGCTTCCAGCACCACGGCTCGGCGGTTTCGTTCGGCCTTCATTTGCTCGTGCATGGCATCCATGACGTCGGCCGGTGGGTCAATTCGTTGGATCTCCACGCGGACGACCTTTACACCCCACTTGTCGGTGGCGTCGTCGAGTACCTCCCTGAGGGCCACATTTACGTTGTCCCGGGACGTTAAGGCGTTGTCGAGGGACATATCGCCGATCACGTTCCGAAGGTTGGTCTGGGCCAACTTGGTCACTGCCATCATGAAGTTGGCAACGTTGTAGATGAGTCTCTGGGCGTCGGTCGGTTCGTAGTAGATAACCGCGTCAACCGTGACCGTGACGTTGTCTTTTGTTATGACCTCTTGTGGTGGAACGTCTATGACCTGCTCGCGCATGTCTACCCGAGTCAGAGACTGGACAACTGGCACGATGAGCTTGAGACCTGGTTCGACCGTGGCCTTGTACCGTCCAAGCTGTTCGATGATTCCCTTCTGGTAGGGCCTGACGATCTTGACGCCGGCTGCCGCGAAGATAAAAAGCACCAAGGCGATCACGGCGAGCACGATCACGGGGACAATGGCCACGAGGTCCTCCTGAGTTTGTCCTACTTAGTTGGTTTTTTAGCGGATCGCTGGTCGAGTTACGAGAGGTCGGTTGGGAGTTACTGGGTTGGAGTGGTGCGCCGCACTAGGGCCCGAGTCCCTTCGATGCGAACTACCTCGACCGATTCTCCGGCGGTCAGTTCGTATTCGTCGTCAGACTCGGCGTGCCAGTTTTCTCGGCCGATTCGAACCGTGCCAAGTCGACCGGTTGCCGGATCTGGTGCGGCGGTCACGACGCCCGCCTCACCAATCAGCCGGCCAGCACCGACGCCAATAGGGTTGCCTTCGCTAGCCATGCGTCGGGCCATCGGGCGCAGTCCCGCGAAAGCCACAGCGGAGACGACCACGAAGGCCAACCACTGCCAGGTGGCCTCGGCACCAGCGAAGGCAACGATCGTGGCCGCCGCGGCACCCACGCCGAAGGGGAGCAGGAAGAAGGATCCGGTTAGAAGAATCTCACCCACCAGCAGCAATGCCGCCACCCCGAGCCATATCCAACGCCAAACCTCGGGATCCATGGTGCACCTCCTTGGATCGCTAGCTGGCCATGGTACCGGGCCTCCAGGGCGCGTCAGGGCGCTACCGTTTGCGATCGTGCCTTCATTCCAGCCAGTGCCTGTTGACGCGCCACTTCGTCTTCTAACCGTTCATGCCCACCCCGACGACGAGGCCTCCAAGGGAGCAGCCACGGTCGCTGATCTGCACGCGCGTGGAGTGCACTGTGTGCTGGTCTGTTGCACCGGCGGTGAAGCTGGTGAAGTCCTCAACCCGGCTATGGACCGACCCGAGATACATGATGACCTCGCCGCTATTCGACAGGCAGAACTGGGACGCGCAGCAGAGGTCATTGGCTATGACGAGGTGGTGATGCTTGGCTACCGGGACTCGGGAATGAAAGATTCTGAGCACAATGCCCGTCCGGACTGCTTCGCCAATGCCGACCACGACGAGGCGGTTGGTCGTCTGGTCGAGATTATTCGACGGGTCCAGCCTCAGGTCCTGGTGACCTATCCGGATGCGCGGGGCGAGTACGACCATCCCGACCATGTTCAGGTCCACGACATCTCGGTTCCGGCCTTTCATGCGGCTGCGGATCCGGACCGCTACCCGGAGGCAGGACCGGCTTGGCAGCCTTCGAAGCTGTATTTCACGATGTGGTCACGGGCCAGGATTAAGGGCCTTCACGATCGTTTCGTTGAACTCGGCCTCGAATCGCCCTACGACGATTCGTGGTTTCAGCGTCCCTCCAGAGACCACCTGATCACTACCCGGGTACCCGTCGACGAGCATTGGAATGTCCGGGGTGAGGCGCTTCGCGCCCATGCCACCCAGATTGATCCAGAGTCGAATTTCTGGTTCGGCCTGCCTGATGATGAGGCCCGGACTGTGTATCCGTTCGACGACTACCGACTGGAGTTCAGCCATGTCGGACCTCCGGTCTGTGCCGAGGATGGCTACGAGGTTGACCTCTTTGCCGGGATTGCCGGGGAAGTCGGTACTGGGACCGATTCGGCTCGGCCGGGAGTCTGATGGCTGATCTTTCGTTTCTTTCCGAGGCTTGGGTCGCCGAGTTCGCCGCCGCCGGAGCAAAGCTTCCCGAGCGGTCTGGAGTCGATGGGACTATCCGCTTTGTCGTCACTTCTACACCGCACGGCAAAGTTCAACTCTTGCTGACAGTGGTGGATGGTCGCTTGTCCAAGGTGGTTGCCACCCGCGATGGCAAGGCCGAGGCCACAGTGACCTGGAAGTACAGCGATGCAGTGGCCCAGTTCCGCGGCGACCTCGACGCTGACGAGGCCTTCATGTCTGGCCGTTGCAAGGTTGAGGACTCTTACCTCCGATACCTGTTCGACCTCCGACCAGTTTTCGGTTCATCCGAATGGTCGGCGATGCTCTCTGATCTGGCCGGCCGTAGCGAGTTCTAATCCTGGTGTCTCGAATGTTTGTCGAACGAGCCTCAACCCGCCCGCTGTGCATCGCGAAGCTTCCGCCAGTCGATCAGGGTGATGCCGACTCTTTCCAACTCGGCTCGAAGGCCCGAGCCGGCGCAAACTAGGTCTAGGTGCTCCACGCGCCGGCTCCACTCGTCGCAGATCGCTCTGAGTTCCGGCGTGTCAGCGGCCGGTTCGACGACGATCTCAGTAATCCCGGGTTCGAGGTCTTTGGCCTGACGTTCCAGGCTTGCCGGATCGGTGAGTCGCCGCAAGCGATGGTGGTCGACGGTGAGAACACCTTCCTCGCCGGCCAGAGTCCTAAACGGAAAGCCGGCTGAGTTTTCGGCGGCAGCGCCCTCAAGACGGATGGGTAGTTCGAAGTCGATGGCCAACTCCAAGTAAACGTCGAAAAATTCGGGTCGATTCTGAAGAGCTCCGAGATGGGTGCTCAGGTGACTGACGTCGAACCCCCACAAGATGGCCCGCTCCAGCTGTGCACGGCACTCCCGCCGAGTCTCGTCTAGATCGGCGTGGTCCCAGAGGTCGGCGGCGGTTCGTGGAAAGCCTCCGTCGCCGTCGTGCAGGCTGGGTGCCTGGGTAATGGGTCTCCAGCGGTAGCAGTCCAGTTCGGCGTTTAGTGTCAGGTGTACGCCAACTGATTCGCCCCTGTAGTGAGCCGCAGCGTCTCTGGCCCAAGGACCAGGGACCATCAGCCCGGCTCCCGTGGCTAGGCCGTTTCGGAGGCTTTCGTAAACGCCGATATTGGTGGCATGGCAAAGGCCGAGGAGGTCAGCGGTGAAGATCAGCAGACGTTCTTCGGGTCCCCGACCGAGTCTTTCCAGCAACGTGGTCACGCAGAACACGGTACCGGAAGGTCGGCAGGGGGTTGTGTGGTGGTGGGAGCCTTGTCATCACGCAATCCGGTTTGGTCAAGCTGCCTCGCACAAGAGCGCATCTAGATTCGATCCGTCGCCAACATCTCCGTCTAGGGGTACCTCTACCCCTTCGGTTGAGCCGTCTTCCGGTAATTCTTCGTCCTGTGGCTGACAGGCCGCCAAGGTTGCCCGGGCTTTGGCCACACCGGCCAAGCCGATAGCACGGGTTCTGGCATCAAGCTGATAGTGGGAGGTCTGGGCAGCGTAAGGATCAGTCGTGGCAAAGGGAAGGCTGCTAGGTCCATAAACGGAGGTTGAATTGGCATTGTCGTGATGAGTGCTCTTCTTTTTGTTCATGGGGTAATAGTGCACGGTGCCTGTGACAGTCAGCCTCGAGTCAAAGTTGATTCGAGGCGATGCCCCCGGGTGTGGGATAAGCGTCCGTCGCGGGCATCATCAGTCAGTGGGCCGCCGACCGTATCTGAGCAAGGAGTTAGTCCCCGGCGAAGGGCCGCTGAGATGGATCCTTCCGTTGACGGAGGACGAGTGCTCAGGCTCCGGCCGTCTCTTTGGCGGGACTGGATTGGGGGCGGCGGTTCGGGCTCTTGAGGTGGATTCGGGAAGGCCTATGGTTTGGGCGACTGGCCAGTTCCTTTCTCACGCCCTTCCCGGCGAGGAACTCCAAATTGAAGTTGAACTCGTTGCCGAAGGACGGTCCACCACGCAGGCTCAGGCCCGGGCGCACGTCGACGGTCGGGATGTGCTGGCGGTGATTGCCACACTGGGAAGCCGTGACGTGGATCAATCTGGCGTTTGGGTGGTTCCACCCGACGTACTGGCTCCAGACGACTGTCCGCCATTTCCCAGCCGTTCCAACGTCCGGTCGGTTTCGGCCAACCTTGAACGCCGACTCGTGCGTGGCCGAACCTCCGATCATGAGCCGGCCATGGACGACGGACGAGTCGCCATGTGGGTTCGGGTTCCCGACCACCTGATAGTTGATCCCGCCTTTCTGGCCGTATTGGGCGACTATGTCCCATGGGGTGGTCGAGACGCCGTCGGAGGTGGCCTAGGTGGCGGTCAGAGCCTCGACAACACGCTTCGGGTAGTAGAGCCCGCCCAGACCGACTGGATCCTTGTCGATGTCCGGATCGGCAGCCTCTTCCGCGGCTACGCCCACGGTACCGTCCACCTTTGGTCCGAGGATCGACGCCTTCTAGCCACGGCTAGTCAGACCTGCCAATACCGCACTATCCGCGGAGGAGAGATCGCATGACTAATCGATACGGCATGACCGTCCCGTTTGGAGGACCTCTTTTCGCACAGGCTGATCGCTTTCGCGAGTTGGTCGACCTCGGGTATACGGACGTCTGGACAGCCGAAGCCGATGGCCATGACGGCTTGACACCACTAGCCTTGGCCTCGATTTGGGCACCAGAGCTCCGCTTGGGGACGGCCATTCTTCCTGCGTTCACCCGGGGTCCGGCGCTACTCGCTCAGAGTGCGGCGGCCATGGCTACGGCGGCACCTGGAAGGTTCGTTCTTGGCCTTGGGACTTCCTCGAATGTGATCGTGGAGCACTGGAACGGAATCGACTTCGAGGCCCCTTACGGACGGGTGCGGGACACAGTCCGATTCCTCAGCGAAGCATTCACCGGCGAGAAGGTGACTTCCCGGTTCGAGTCATTCGACGTCCGCGGGTTCCGTCTGACCGTCGTCCCAGAGGAGCCGCCGCCGATAGTGGTGGCCGCCCTCCGTCCCGGGATGCTCCGTTTGGCCGGTAGGGAATCGGACGGGGCAGTAGTTAATTGGCTGTCGACTGCCGATGCCGAGCGAGTAACGGCCATCGTGCGGGAGGCGGCCGCAGAGGCTGGTCGGTCTGAGCCTGAAGTCGTGGCACGCATCTTCGTTTGTCCCTCCCCGGACCGGGAGGCTGTCGTGGCCCAGGCTAAGCGACTGGTGGCCGCCTACGTGAACGTTCCCGTCTACCGGGCCTTCCATGAGTGGCTGGGGCGCACAGAACTCTTTGCTGAACATTGGGAGCGTTGGGACGCTGGGGATCGATCTGGATCACTCGAGGTTATGCCCGAGGTCGTAGTAGACGACTTGCTCGTCCACGGGACAGCTGACGAGTGCCGTGCACATATCGATCGGTATGTGGAGGCAGGAATCACCACGCCAGTCCTTAGCATCGTCCCGTTAGCTGGGTTAGACGCAGATGCCGCTGTCCGTGATTTGGCGCCAGGCAGTTGGACGGCTAGTTGATAGTGCCGCCGGGAGCTCGAATCAATCTGTCAGGTTGATGAGGTTTCGGCTAACTGATTGACGGAGCGCAAGTGGCTGACAAGGTCGGACAGTTTGCTGTGGGCGTTTAGGCCGCTGGTGTGGGGCATGACGTAGGCCGGCCGTCCCCCGAATCCAACGGGTTGGATTCCGGCTACCGCCTGTCTGTTGACGGTAATACGCCATCCGCTGAGACCCACGAAACACACAGTTCGTGGTTGTAGCCAGTCCACAAGGCGCTCCACTCTTTCCCGGCCAGCCCGGTATTCGTCCCGGTCTATTTCGTCGGCCCGCCTAGTGGTTCTTCGTACCAAGTCCGTCATGCCTATCCCGTGGTGGGTCAGAGCGTGGAGTGGGTCTCGGTCGACCGAAGCCAGTCCCGCTTCGAGAATCGCCGGCCAGAACCGATTTCCGGGTCGGGCATAACCGATTCCGGAGTCAGCTGAAGCTGGGCTGGGATTGAGTCCCACCATCAGGATCCGCATATCTGGGCCGACAGTGTCAGGCAGGCTGCGGATCCTCCTCGCTCGGACCTTCACCCAGTGACTGTCTTGTTTTGGTGAACCAAGGAGTTCGAAGCCGGCCCCAACCAGAAGGTCCAGAGCTCGGACCAGGGTCCAGGTCTCTTCGGGCTCCGGTGCCAGGACCACATCGACCACGTCGCCGCTAGTCAGGTATCGATGAAGTTCAGCCAGGAGGATGGGGAGGTCAGTGGTTGAGTGATCTGCGCCGACGGTCACCGGTGTACTGCAGCCTTGTTTCATGGTCTGAGGATATGAAGGGTCCTGGAAGGGCCCATTGTGGCACGGTCTAATTACATGGCAGGAAGGGCTCCGACGCGCGTCTAGGGTTGGAAAAATCAACGAACAGCGAGAGGATGAGGCCGTGACTGAGATGCTCGATGCCACGACGATCGAAGAGATTCGAGCCATCATCGACCGCGGCCTAGGGACCACGCAGAGCCGTGAGCTAATTGCCGCCTCGGAGGTCACCGACCTATTGCTGGATCTCCGTCTCCTGCTTGCCACGACTGACGCTGAGATCGAGGCGGCCCCGACTAACTGACTCCCCGCAGATTTCGGTGTACTGGGCGGACTCGCCCCGAAACTCCGATTAGCGGATAGGGGCTAGCTTCCTGACCAGGCGCCCCAACGCCAGTCCGACTCCCACTCCGACCGCCACGTCACTCGCATAGTGGATGCGGACGTGGATTCTCGAAGCGGCCACGATGGACGCCAAGCCGTACCACAGTGGCTTCATCCGGGAGCGGTCCGAGAGCAATGTGGCTGCCATGAAGGCAGCTGAAGCGTGGCCCGACGGAAAGCTACTCGTCATTGGTTGGCGTAATCCGTGTGGGTGTTCGCCCTCGGTGACCGGTCGTTCTCGACGGAAAGCAGATTTCACAGCTCCGTTTACCAGAGCAGACTCAGCGGCCAGGGCTAAGGCCAGACGAGCGGTCTCCCGGTTACCGCGGCGGCTGGTTATCCCCTTCGCCGTGCTCAGTAGGTGCCAGATCAGGCTGAAGTCGCCGAGTTCGCTGGCCGTGTAGAACACGCGATCCAGGGTGGGGTGGCCACGCAGACGTTCCCAGGCTCGATCGACGGCTTTATCGAGCGATCTGCCGAGAGGGCCCAGCGGGTGCCGTTCGGCGGTGTTGTTCATTTCGTCGGGATACCCATCGGCGGGGCCGACGGGCTCGACGTAAGCGAGGTCCACGAGTCCAGCCTACGGCGGCCCCCTGACTGGTCCGACGGTCAGTGGTGGGACCCAGGGGCGGACAGCACGCCTCGCCGCCAGCGTCTAGGTGTAACTGCCAGTGCACGTGGGTAGTCCTCGAACATCCAGCGGGCGAAATTGCGTCTTGTCCAGGGTGACAGTCCAGCCAGCCGAACGGAGACGCGGGCCCCAATGGGTCGGGCCAGTAAGCGCTGCAGTGCGAGTGACATGCGATGGTCGGCGAGCAATTCGCGTCGGACAGACCGCTCGTAGCGGCTTCCGACCGCAACTGAGCCGCCGCCCGCGATAGACGTCTCGGCGGCCAGGATCCCGGTTAGTAGGGCCTGGCCAATGCCCTCGCCCGTCAGGGCGTCGCTGGCTGCGGCTGCATCGCCGACAAACAGAACTGGTCCGTGGGCGAGAACCGCCCGGTCGATCTTGGCTGGGATGGGCCAGGCGGTGCGCCGACCTTCTGGACGGGCGTTGTCGCCAAGCACCTGGCGTATTGCTGGGCGGTCCATCAGACCCTCCCAGACTTGGCCCGTTTCGCTGACGGCGACTGGGCCACCGCGGAGGATCCCGAATCCCACGTTGGCTCTTCCTTCAGGTAGGGGGAAAGACCAGGCGTAGCCGGGGAGTAGGTCGGGTTCAAACCACACATGCAGGTCTTTGGCATCCGGTCCGACCTCGGCCACGTACTGGCGGAATGCCTGCCACTCGCCGCGGTTCCAGTTAGCGGAAAGGCCGAGGAGGCGGCGGGTATGGGACCACATGCCATCGGCCGCCACGACGGTAGTGGCGCGGACTAGTCCAAATTCGTTGATTTCCGCTGTGGCACCAGCATCGTCGAGAGTTAGGTCGACGAGGGCATGGCCCTCGGCGACTTCGGCGCCTGCGCTGCGCGCTAGATCAAGCAGAGCAGCGTCGTACTGCCGTCGGGGGACTACTGCCGCGTATTGGCCGGCATTTCGCGGGAGGGGGAGGTGGACAGTGCGCCCCGACGGCGAATGGAGCGTCGCCTCGTCTACAACCTGCCATGTGGTGACGGCGTTCGGATCTAAGCCGAGTCTCTCGCCGAGTCTCAGCGCCAGCGTTGTTAGGCCATCCCCGCAGCACTTGTCTCGCGGGAAACTTGCTTTGTCAACTAGCAGTACCGATCTGCCCGCTCGGGCCGCCGTGATAGCTGCAGCCGATCCAGCCGGTCCACCTCCAACCACGAGCAGGTCGACCGACCGGTTGGCGAGCACGGTGGTTAGGTCAGAAGAGCCGGAGTTCATCTGACTCGATGCCCCGGAGCTCGTCGTAGTCAACAACGACGCAGTCGATGCCTCGGTCCTTGGCAAGCACCTTGGCTTGGGGTTTGATCTCTTGGGCCACGAGGATCCCCCTAACCGGTCGGAGCATCGGATCGCGGTTCAAGAAGTTCAGGTATCGGGTGAGCTGTTCGACGCCGTCTATCTCACCGCGTCGTTTGACCTCGACTGCCACCGCCTGTCCGTCGGCGTTGCGGCATAGCAGGTCGACCGGGCCGATGTCGGTCGGGTATTCCCGGCGAACCAGTCGGAGTCCGGCGGCGATTGACGTGGGTTCGGTGGCCAACAGTTCCTGGAGGTGGACCTCTACCCCGTCCTTCTGAAGTCCGGGGTCGGCGCCCATCTCCTGGTTGAGTTCGGCTATTACTTCGTGGATGGTGATGGTCAGAACCTCATCCTTTGGATTTCGCACCTTCCAGATGGCCTCAACATCGCCTAGAGCCTTTTGGCCGGGGTTGTCACTGTCGTCGGTCACCTCACTTCCTTCGACAGTTTCCTTCTCCTCGACTACCAGCGTGTTTGGCGCGTTCATCCAGTTCAGCGGCTTGTAGGCACCACCGTCTGCATGAACGGCGACGCAGCCGTCCGCCTTGACCATTATGAGGCGGACCGCCTCGGGTAGGTGGGCGGTTAGTCGGCCGTTGTAGTCGACGGTGCACCGGGCGACGAGGACGCGCACGATCTATCTCGTTTTCAGGCTGTTATTGCGGCCAGAACGACGTCTACCAGTTCTGACCGACACACGATCAGGTCAGGGAGAAAGGGGTCTGGTTGGTCGTAGCTCAGCGGACGGCCGTCGATGCGCGAAGCGTGGAAGCCGGCGGCCAGAGCCACAGCCACTGGCGCACAACTGTCCCATTCGTACTGTCCACCCGAGTGCAGGTAGCAGTCCACATCACCCCGGACTACGGCCATAGCCTTGGCGCCAGCTGAGCCCATCTCGACGAGTTCACCGTTCAGTGCCTCACATACGGCGAGTGCTTCGGCAGGCGGCCGGGACCGACTTACGACGATTCGTGGTTGGCTACTGACGGGCGGCAGGTCGTGTACCGATGGCGGATTGAGGGTGGACAACGTGATCCCGAGCCCTGGCAGTGCCACCGCGCCGACTGTGGGCTGACCGCGCTCGGCTAGGGCCACATGGACCGCCCAGTCTGTCCGAGGCGGTTCCGAGTACTCGCGGGTTCCGTCCACTGGGTCGATGATCCAGGTCCGAATGCTGGTATCGCGTTCCGGATGGCAGGCGTGGGCACTGCCTTCTTCAGATAGGACGGCGTCGTCGGGCCGGTTACTGGCGAGGGCTTCCATCAGGAACTCGTGTGATCGCCGGTCGCCCTCGTGTCTCATGAGCGAGGTCGGTGCTCCCTCGGCGATCAGACGTTGGCGGATCTCCAAGAGAACGGTGCCGGCGCGGCTGGCTAGGTCCGCAGCTAGGTAGTGGTCGTCGGTCGCAGCCACGTCCATTCAGTCGCCCGTGGAGCGACGGCCCATTTCGATTGCGGCTCGGACGGTAATTCGAACCTCTTCCTCATCGGCGCCGGCTGCCACTAGGCGTTGGATGCCGGCCTCGACTGATTCGGCCTGTTCCTCGTCGGCGGTTGCCGCCGCTTCCACCGCGGGAACAATGAGCCCGACAATCAGCAGGGTGAGGGCACCCGTGGCTCCGAGGAAGCCGAAGGCCAAGGCCCCGTCGATGCTTTCGGCGATCGAGGTGACGATCATTCCGGCAATACCTGAGGCGCACAGTACGAGAGCTGCACCGCGTACCGTGGATGGCGCCACTAGTCGGGTTCGGGCGTCCGCGGCGCTCATAAAACTGCCATACCTTCTAGGTGCTTCGTTTCAGGGGTCATCGGACCAGTGGTTTGTATTTCATGCGGTGGGGCTGGTCGTCGAGGCCCAGTTCCTTTCGTCGGTATGTGTCGTATTCGGTGAAGTTCCCCTCGAACCACCGAACCTGTGAGTCGCCCTCAAAGGCGAGGACATGGGTGGCCACCCGGTCCAGAAACCAGCGATCATGGCTAATGACCACCGCACAGCCAGCGTAGGCGTCGAGCCCGGACTCCAAAGCTCTCAGGGTGTCGACGTCGAGATCGTTAGTTGGCTCGTCGAGGAGCAGGACGTTGGCGCCGCTCTTTAAAACCTTGGCAAGGTGGACCCGGTTACGTTCGCCGCCCGAAAGGTCAGCGACCCTTTTCTGTTGGTCGGAGCCCTTGAAGTTGAAAGACGCCACGTAGGCACGGCCGTTTACCTCCCGGCGACCGACCTCGATGAACTCCCGGTCGTCAGTGATCTCTTGGTAAACCGTCCTCTCGGGGTCGAGGCTGTCTCTAGACTGATCCACGTAGCCGACCTGAACTGTCGGGCCAATTCGGATCTCACCTGAGTCAGGGGCGGTTGTCCCCTCAGAGGTGCCGTCGGCTGCCGCGCAGATCATGCGAAAGAGCGTGGTCTTACCAGCACCATTGCCTCCTATCACGCCGACGATCCCCGCTGGCGGCAGGGAGAACGACAGATCGTCTATGAGCAGGCGATCGTCGAAGCCCTTGGACAGACTCACCACTTCGATCACCTGGTCACCCAGCCGATGGTTAGCTGGAATGTCGATTTGCAGTTCCTTCGCCCGCCTTTCAGTTTCAGCGGTTTCGGCTACTAGCCGGTCGTAGGCAGCTAGGCGGGCTTTGCCTTTTGCCTGTCGGGCCTTCGGGGCCATTCGCACCCACTCCAACTCGCGTTCAAGTGTCTGTTTGCGAGCCGAATCGGCCTTGTCCTCGGCATCTATCCTGTTCCGCTTCTGCTCGAGCCAACCCGAGTAATTGCCCTCGTAGGGGATGCCCCGGCCACGGTCCAGTTCCAGGATCCAGCCGGCCACGTTGTCCAGGAAGTAGCGATCGTGAGTGATAGCTACGACGGTCCCGTGATAGTCGCGCAGGGTTCGCTCCAGCCACGCCACCGACTCGGCATCGAGGTGGTTGGTGGGCTCATCGAGGAGTAGCAGGTCTGGTTGGGAAAGCAGGAGTCGGCACAAGGCCACTCGGCGCCGTTCACCTCCCGAGAGCGTCGAGACGTTCGTCTCGCCATGAGGAAGGCGAAGGGCGTCCATGGCGATCTCGATGGTGCGCTGCAAGTCCCAGGCACCGGCCGCCTCAATCTTCTTCTCTAACTCGGCCTGATCGGCGCCGAGCTTGTCGTAGTCAGCGTCGGGGGCGCTCCAGCCGGCCAGAACTTCCTCGTAGCGGGCTAGGAGCCCGGCAACTTCCCCAATGCCGACCATGACGTTGCCCTGAACGTCCTTGTCGTCATCCAAGGAGGGTTCCTGTTCCAGCAGACCTACGGTGAAGCCGTCGGTCAGGCGGGCTTCTCCGGTGAAGCCGTCGTCAATGCCGGCCATGATCCGTAGCAGTGATGATTTGCCTGCACCGTTGGCGCCAAGGACGCCGATCTTGGCCCCCGGGTAGAAGGCCAGGGTGATGTCCTTCAGTACATCACGGTCCGGCGGGTGAAAGCGGCCGACTCGGTGCATGGTGAAGATGAACTGGGCGCTCATGGCGGCTGAGGCTACCGGGGGGGTGGGCTTGGCTTGCTGGCTATCGCATCGTCGAAGTGTCAGGGGTCCCATCAGCGAGCTAGATGCCTACGCTCGCCAGGTGTCCATGATTGAGGCGGTGCTGTTCGACTTTGGAGGGGTGGTCCTTACCAGCCCGTTCGATGCCTTCGCTCGCTACGAAGTTGAGGCAGGCCTCCCGCCCCACACGATCCGGGGGATTAACGCGACGAATCCCGACACAAACGCTTGGGCGCTCTTCGAGCGACGGGAGGTGGACGTGGAGGGATTTTGTCTTCTCTTTGAGGCGGAAGCGGCCGAGCTTGGTTTGGTGCTCGATGCGCAGCGGGTCCTGGCCAGCCTGCATGGCGAGCTACGACCGGCCATGGTCGATGCTGTTCGCCGTTGCTCGGATGAACTTAGGACCGGGCTACTGACCAACAACGTCACGCCCCTAGCCGATCAGGAGTCAGCCCGGCCAGAGGTGCTCTCTGTCGTTGCCTTGTTTGACGTAGTGGTCGAATCCAGCCTGGTTGGCTGCCGGAAGCCTGAGCCGGAGTTCTACGAGTTGGCCTGCACTCTGCTCGGCGTCGAGCCCTCGCGCTGCGTGTTCCTCGATGACCTCGGCATCAACCTGAAGCCGGCCAGGTCTATGGGTATGACAACCATCAAGGTGGGGGACCCGGCCGCCGCTATCGAAGAACTCGAGGCCGTTCTCGGATTTCCACTGGGTTGACGCCCTAGTCTCGGTTGCCGTGCGGATTGTCACCTGGAACGTCAACTCGTTGAATGCGCGGATCGACCGAGTCGAGGCGTGGATTGGCGCTGCGTCGCCGGACATCCTCTGCCTCCAAGAGACCAAGATGACCGACGAGGCTTTTCCCCATGACCGGTTTGCAGCTTTGGGTTACGAGGCGGCGCACTTTGGGGAGGGAAGGTGGAACGGCGTGGCCATCGTCTCCAGGGTAGGTCTCGATGAGGTTCGGTCGGGGTTCGCCGACGGTCGTGACGACTCTGATCCGGATGCACGGGTGCTTTGGGCTACGTGCAGTGGCGTACGAGTTGCCTCCTGCTACGTGCCCAACGGGCGGGAGGTCGATCACGATCACTACCGCTACAAGTTGGACTGGCTGGGTCGACTCCACGACGACTTGGCCGCGAACACCCAACCAGATTCGGATCCAGTCGTAGTAGTCGGCGACTTCAACGTGGCCCCTGACGATCGGGACGTATGGGATCCAAAGGAGCTTGAGGGAAGTACCCACGTGACTGAGCCGGAGCGCCAAGCCCTCGGCCGTCTGGCTGCCCTCGGTTTTGTTGATGTATTTCGCGAACGGTTCGATTCCGGCGGGCTTTACTCCTGGTGGGATTACCGGGGTGGCGCTTTCTACAAGCGGATGGGGATGCGCATCGACCTCATCTACGCATCGGCCCCGGCCGCTGCCGCAGTCGACTTCGTGCTTGTGGATCGCAATGAGCGAAAGGGCGAGAAGCCCAGCGACCACGCTCCGGTCATCGCCGACTTCGCACTAGCCTGAAGTCTGACAAACGTCGGCGCCCGCAATAAGAGACCGGCCGATTTTCGTAGCGACCTGCTGCCTCGACTGGATCAGTCCTCTGACAGGAGCTCCAGAAGTTCTTCGCCGTGCGTTTCGACCTTCCGGGGCCCGATGCCTTTTACAGCTAATAGGCCGTCGACGTTATTTGGCCGGGCCTCGACTAGGGCATCAAGGGTGGCATTGGTGAGAATCAAGTAGGCGGCGCTGCCAGACGCTCGAGCCTTCTCTGAACGCCAGTCCCTGAGGCGTTGATGGAGATGCGAGCTCCCTGTAGTTCTTTGAGGCTCAGTTTTGGTTTCTGGCGTGGCGTTTGGGTTGTCAGAGTGGGGAGTTGGAAGGGAGTCCGATACCGGTCCGTTTGGTTTTTCGTGGGAGTTGAGGACTTTGAGGATCCCTGGCCCGTGGATGTCGGCCTTCGTCGGGCCAATGCCGTGGACCATTAGTAGTTCTGCGTGGTCTGTCGGCCAGCGGTCTACTAAGTCAGCCAAGGTGGCATCGTTGAAGATGATGAAGGCCGAAACGTCAGCCGCTTTTGCTGCAGTGCTTCGGAATTCGCGTAGTGCTGCGATAACCGGTAGGTCGGGAAAGGTGGCTGGGCGGGTTTTATCGGCCAACTCCCGGGCTCTGCGGGCCCCTTCTGAGCGTCCTACTGGACGCTCTAGGCCGGCAATCGCCACCTCGAGGTCGGCTAGCCACGGAGATGGTTGCCGTTTCGATTTGCGGTCCCCGAAACTGCGCTGTCTGGCCCATGAGCAAAAGAGAAGTTCTTCGGCCCGGGTGAGCGCCACATAGAGCAGGCGACGCTCTTCAGCGAGGGCCCCCTGATCGCGGACATGGGCAATCGGCACCAGTCCCTGCTCAAGTCCGGACACGTGAACCGTCGGCCACTCCAGGCCCTTTGCTGCGTGGAAGGTGGCGACTTCCACTGCATCAGCGGTGTCGTCGATAGCGAATTGGGATTGCGAGTGGACCCAGGCGACGAATGCACGCCCGTTCCCTGAGGGTTCCAGTGCCAGGTACTCGTCGGCCAATCTTGATAGTTCGGCAAACGCGACCTCGCGTTCTGTGTCGACCGGGCTTGGCTGATCATCGGCTTCCTCCGCGACTGGGTCTTCGGTAGCGGGGAGGCGCAGGTCATTTCGTAGCGTCGAAAGGTCCTGGTCGCTGTGCCGCATGGAGTTCAGCAGATCTTTGATGTCGGAACGGTCCAGCAGGCCGCTACCTGAACGCGTTCGAACCGGGATCCTGGCGTCCCGGAGAGCCTCGACGATCGGTCCTGTCTGAGCGTTCGTTCGGACCAGGATTGCTTGGTCGTTCCATCGGCCGTTTGGTTCCCGAAGGGTCCGAGCCCGACTTGCGATAGCCCTGGCTTCTGAGCGCTCGTCGGAGTGTGCCTCGATCACCGGCTCGGGGCCGCGCTCGCGGTTGGACACCATGGGCTCGCGATCCACTAGAGCACCGGCAGCCCGGAGAACCTGGGGGGAACTGCGGTAGTTCTGGCGGAGCTTTAGCACCGTGGCTCCGGGGAAGTGGACCTCGAACCGGACCAGGTAATCTGCGTCAGCGCCGTTCCACCCGTAGATGGCTTGATCGGGGTCACCCACCGCACACAGATCGGGCCGGCCATCCAGCCAACTGGCCAAAAGGTCGAACTGCAGGGGGTTGACGTCTTGGAACTCGTCCACGTAGAGGTGTCTGAACCGCCAACGTTGGGCAGCGGCGAACCGCTTATCGGTGGACATGGCGCGTCGGCATAGGTCAAGCAGGTCGTCGAAGTCGACAAGGTTCTTCTCGGCCTTTGCCTCCTCGTACTCGGCATAGATCCTGGCCACCACCGAACTAGGTAGCGGCGGGGTGCGGTTGGCTTCTTCGGCAAGCAAGGGGTAGGCCTCGGGCTGGATACGTCTGGCCTTGGACCACTCGATCTCCCCCATCACGTCAAGGGCAGCGGTCGCCCGGTGGTCGCGCGGCAGGAGTGGTGTGACAAGCCGCACCTTCTGGGTGAGAAGTTCGGGTTCGCGCTTTCCGGTCTCCTGCCACCAGGTGCGAAGTTGGGCCAACGCCACTGAGTGGAACGTTCCGGCAGCCACTTGGTCGCGAATCCCGAGCTGGCGCAGACGGCTTCGGAGTTGCGAGGCCGCCTTGCGGGTAAACGTGAGGGCGAGGGCTCGTCCGGGATCGTCCCGGCCAGTGAGGGAGCGCCAAGCGATCCGGTGGGTTAGTGCCCGGGTCTTGCCCGAGCCGGCGCCGGCGTGGATGGCCAGTGGGACGGAGTCGTTGGTAACGGCAAGTCGCTGTTCGTCGTTTAGGCCATCGAGCAGGGTCAGGGCATCCGTGTTGCTCGAGAATGTCTCGTCAAGAGACAGATTTTCGGGAGAAGAAGTTCCTTCCTCATTGGGAGTTTGTCCGTCGTCTGCCGCAGCCACGGACGCACCCTAGCGACGCCCCACGACCGCTCTTTCAGGTGTACCGCGACCCTACGATCAGTTCATGGAGCCCATCGCCCCGGAGGCCTTCGACCGTCTCGTCGCCGAAGCTCTTGATCTGCTACCTCTAGAGCTGGCGCGCTTAATGGACAACATCGTGGTTCTAACTGTCGACCGGGGAGACGAACCCGACCTGCTCGGTCTTTATGACGGTGTACCCCTTACCGAGAGGATGGACTACGGCGGAGCCTCCGAGTGGGCGATGCCCGACCGGATTTATTTGTACCGACTAAGCCTTTGTGAGATGTGCGACGATCTTGACGACCTTCGTGACGAGGTGGTCGTTACCGTGGTGCACGAGGTGGCACACCACTTCGGTATCGCCGACGATCGACTTCACGAGCTGGGCTGGGGCTGACCGATAGGAACTGTGAGTGCCAGCGGCGGTTTTAAAGCAGAGTGAGTTCAGGTCTGGCGGACCATTGGCACGTGGGGGATTCCATCCTCTAGGAACTCATCGCCGCTCTGCAGATAGCCCAACGAGGTATACCAAGGGACTAGGTATGTCTGGGCGTCTAGGACAAGCTTGCCCGGGGTGGTTGCGTGGACGTGGGCCAGCAACTGTTGGGCCATGCCGCTGCCTCGAGCATCGGCCCGGGTTGCCACGCGACCGATCCGGTGCGAGCCGTCGGGTTCGGCCAGGACGCGGAGAACTGCTGCCGGCCGGGAGTCGGGGCCGTCAAGCCAGATGTGGCGAGTATTCGGCTCAGGATCACGTCCATCTAGCTCCGGGTAGGGGCACTCCTGCTCTACCACGAATATGTCGATCCGGAGTCTCAGCAGGTCATGGAGGACAATGGCGTCAAGGTCTGTGAATAGACAGTCGTGAATTTCTGCGGACTCTTCGGACACGCTTCCCGACCGTAGCGGGCCGGCTGACTGGTGAGCCGCAGGTTGGCGTTGTTGGTGTCGGCATCAGAAGATGGCTGCGTGGCTATCGCTACCCTCCCATCGGGGATTGAACTGTGCTACGAGTCTTTTGGAGATCCTGCGGATCCGACAGTTCTGCTCATGCATGGTCTGGGTAGCCAGTTGCTGCTCTGGGAAGAGGACTTCTGCCGCCTCCTAGTCAGGGAAGGTTTTCGGGTCGTCCGTTACGACCACCGAGATAGCGGGCTGTCTACGGCCATGTCCTTGGGGGCTTCATATGACCTTTCGGATATGGCCCTCGATGCTGTCGGTCTCCTTGATCACCTAGGCGTGGAGAGTTGTCACGCGGTTGGACTCTCTCTGGGCGGCATGGTGGCCCAGACGCTCGCCGTTGAGCATCGAGAGCGTTGTCGCACTTTGGTGTCGATGGCTTCCACTACAGGTCGTCGCGACATCGGCCGTCCGACGACTGCGGTGCTCAAGGCCCTCCTCTCTTCGCCGTCAGCCGATATAGATGACGCCGTCGAGAAGGATCTGCGAGACCGTCGTATGTGGGCCAGTGTCTGGCACGACGACGACCACGCACGAGCCGTATTCGGTTCCTACCACGCTCGCTGTCGGCAGTCGGCGGCTGCCTATGAGCGACAGCGCCTTGCAGTGATGTTGGCAGGCGATCGAGAGGAAGCGCTAGCGACGATCACCACACCCACTCTTGTTCTGCACGGTTCAAAGGACACCCTTATCACCCCCGAAGCGGGCGAGCGGACCGCCAAGGTGATCCCAGGTGCGTTCCTCCGCATAGTTGAGGGGTGGGGACACGACCTGGCTCCCGGGGCGTGGACCGAGCTGGTGGGTTCCATCGTCTCCCACTGCAGAGCTCATCCCTGATGGCGTCCTGAGGGTTTCCACAGGCGAAGATCATGGGGTCGACAATGTGACAGGAGCGACCATTGGGTGCATTGGACGGGGTCCGGGTGATCGAGTTGGCTGGCATCGGGCCCGGCCCCTTTTGCGGGATGATGCTGGCCGACATGGGCGCTGACGTTGTTCGGATCGACCGGGCTGCTTCGGTGCGTGGGGGGGACCCTGGTAGTCCACCGGCCAATGTCAACGCTCGGGGACGGCGCAGTATAGGCGTTGATCTGAAATCCGATGAGGGGAGAAAACTCGTCTTGGAGATGGTGGCCGATGCGGACGTCCTCTTTGAGGGTTACCGGCCCGGTGTAGCGGAGCGACTTGGTCTCGGCCCTCTTGAGTGTTTGGCTTGCAACCCGGCACTGGTCTATGGGCGGATGACTGGCTGGGGTCAGGAAGGGCCGTACGCGTCTGCCGCTGGCCACGACATCAACTACATCTCCCTAGCCGGAGCTTTGGCGCACATGGGGAGGCACGACACTGGTCCTGTTCCACCGTTGAACCTGGTGGGGGATTTCGGCGGTGGGGGCATGTACCTGGCCTTTGGCATTGTCTGCGCCCTTTACTGGGCGCGGTCCACCGGAGAAGGACAGGTGGTGGATGCTGCCATGGTCGACGGTGCAGCGAGCCTTATGGGCTTCTTTCATGGGATGTTGCACACTGGCTTCAGTACCGACCGCCGGGGCGAGAACATGCTCGACACTGGTGCCCACTTCTACGATGTCTACGAGTGCGCCGATGGCGAATACATCTCGCTCGGCTCGATTGAGCCTCAGTTCTACGCAGAGATGGTCGAGAAGTTGGGTCTCGACGCAGAGGACTTTGCTGTCCAGCACGACCGATCTCGTTGGCCCGAGTTAAAGGAGAAGGTGGCCACCGCAGTGAGGACTAGAACCCGGGCCGAATGGGATGCCCTGTTGATGGGCAGTGATGTCTGCTACGCCCCGGTTCTGAGCGTGTCTGAGGCTGTCGAGCACCCGCACAATGTGGCTCGAGGCACCTTCGTCGAGTCTGGTGGACTTGTGCAGCCAGCACCTGCACCCCGACTGAGCGGCACGCCCGGAGCGATTCGTCGCCCTGCCCCCCACGATGGACAGCACACAGAGGAGTTGTTGGTCGAGATGGGAATAGATGCTGATCGCATCGCAGCGTTGCGGGCGTCTGGCATTGTCGCCTGAATAACCGGGTCCGTGGTGCCGGAAGTTAGGAGAGTCAGTGATTACAGCCGTCTTTTTTCACGCCCATCCGGACGATGAGTCCCTCGCCTCGGGCGGAACCATGGCTCGCCTGGCCAATGACGGGCATCGGGTGGTTCTAGTGACGGCTACTCGGGGTGAGGAGGGTGAGCCGGTTCCTGGCGTTCTGGAAGACGGCGAGTCCCTGGGAGACCGTCGAACTGCCGAGCTTTGCGCAGCCGCCGACGTGCTGGGAGTGGCCCGGGTGGTGTTCCTCGAATACCGGGACAGCGGAATGGCGGATGACCCGGCAAATGGCCACCCACAGTGTTTTTGGCAGGCAGACATAGACGAGGCTGCAGACCGGCTTGATGCCGTCCTAGCTGAAGAGGAGCCGAGCCTTTTGGTCGTATATGACCCGAACGGTGGCTATGGCCACCCGGACCATCTTCAGGTCCACCGGGTGGGGACCCGGTGGGTTGAGCGCCATGCTGCTGCGGGTGGTCGACCGGTTCGCCTTCGTTGGGTGACCCTCAACCGCGACGTGATCCGGGCCTCGTTGGAGGCGGCCGTGACTGTGGCCGAGGAGGCCCAGGTCTCCGGTGACCCGATCTGGTCTGACGACGCCATGCTGCAGGCCAGACGTGAGCGCCTCGAGTCGGACTCCTATGGAATGCCCGATGACCAGATCACCCATGGCATAGATGTGCGATCGGTGCTGGACCGGAAGCGGTCGGCAATTCGAGCCCACGCAAGCCAGATCCCGGAAGACTCATTCTTCCTTGCAATGCCAGATGATGCCTTTGCCGCCGCCTTTGGGCGTGAGTGGTTTGTCGATCCAGACCGACGACGAGACGGGCGCCCGCAGGTGGGCGACCCGCTGCTTCCGTGATCGACGCTGGCATGATGGCCTAGTGAGTGTCTTACCTGTACTAGCGAACCTGAGCGACCTGCACGAGGGCTTCGCCTGGGTGATGGTGGTCGTTAACGGCCTAGCTGGCATTTGGGCGCTCGCCGCGCACCGCCTGGAATCGCTGAGAGGCCGCGCTCTTTGGTGGTTCACGGCCATGGTCCAGTTGACAATCGCCGTGCAGGTGACAATGGGTGTTGGAATGGTTGCCGGTCAGGACATCGACCCTCCGCAGTTCCATCTTTTCTACGGCTTCGTGGCCCTCGTCGTGGTAGGAATCGTCTACAGCTATCGCCAGAGCCTGAGGCCCCACCGTCACCTGCTTTATGGGTACGCCGGACTGTTCCTCATGGGCTTGGGCATCCGGGCCATGCTGGTAGCTGGCTGACGGCAGAGGGTTACTTCTCGGCGTCGAGGCGCTGTCTCAGATTGTCGAGTTCGACTTCGAGGCGCTTGGGCAGGCGTTCACCGATCATCGAGAAGTGCTCGTTTATGAGGGCCACCTCGTGGCCCCAAGATGAGGCGTCCACCGCCAACAACTGACGCATCGTGTCGTCATCAAGGTCCAGGCCTCTCAGATCAATGGCATCAGCGGAGGGCACCAGACCTATTGGTGTGTCGATGGCATCCGCAATACCATCTAATCGCTCGGCGATCCACTTGAGCACACGGCAGTTCTCGCCGAAACCTGGCCATAAGAAACGACCTTCGGCATCCTTGCGGAACCAGTTCACCCAGAACATCTTTGGTAGTTGCGATGGCTCGCCCCGGTCGCCGATAGATAGCCAGTGAGCGAAGTAGTCGCCGACGTTGTAGCCGGTGAATGGCAACATGGCGAAAGGGTCGAAGCGGACCTGGCCTGTGGCTCCCGACGCTGCGGCCGTCTTTTCCGAGCTCATGATCGAGCCAAGGAACACGCCGTGGTCCCAGTCGCGGGCCTCGGTGACCAGTGGGACGTTCTTGGCTCGACGACCACCGAACAAGATGGCCGAGATAGGAACGCCGTCTGGGTCCTCCCACTCCGGGGCCATCGACGGGCATTGTGACGCCGGAGCAGTGAACCGAGCATTTGGATGAGCGGCGGGCGTCTCTGATTCCGGCGTCCAATGGTTGCCCTGCCAGTCGGTAAGTTCTGGCGGGGTTTCGTCGGTCATGTCTTCCCACCAGACGTCTCCCTCGGGGGTGAGAGCAACGTTGGTGAAAACTGAGTTGCCCCACAGCGTGGCCATGGCATTGGCATTTGTGGCGTTCGAGGTGCCTGGGGCCACGCCGAAGAACCCGGCCTCTGGGTTGATGGCATATAGGCGCCCGTCGTCTCCGAACTTCATCCATGCGATGTCGTCGCCAATGGTCTCCACGGCCCAGCCGGGGAGAGTGGGGACGAGCATGGCCATATTCGTTTTTCCGCAGGCGGACGGGAACGCAGCCGCGACGTAGGTCTTTTCACCCTCCGGGGAGGTGAGGCTCAGGATCAGCATGTGCTCGGCTAGCCAACCGTCGTCCCGAGCCATGGTCGACGCAATCCGCAAGGCGAAACACTTCTTGCCCAGAAGGGCGTTACCGCCGTACCCGGACCCATACGACCAGATCTCCCTTGTTTCGGGAAAGTGGGAGATGTACTTGTGCTCAGCGTCGCATGGCCATGGTACGTCGGCCTGTCCGACTTCGAGAGGGGCGCCCACTGAGTGGATGCATGGAACGAATTCACCGTTGCCGAGGGCGTCGAGCACCGCGTTGCCCATGCGGGTCATTGTTCGCATGCCGATTACTACATAGGGAGAGTCGGTGAGCTGAACCCCGGTATGGGCGATAGATGATCCAATCGGACCCATTGAGAAGGGCACTACGTACATGGTCCGCCCCTGCATGCAGCCGTGGTACAGCTCGAGCATCTCGGCCTTAAGGGTTGAAGGGTCGCGCCAGTTGTTGGTAGGGCCGGCGTCGGTGGGGTTGGTAGTGGCGATGTAGGTGCGATCTTCAATACGGGCCACATCGCCCGGATCCGATAGTGCGAGATACGAATTGGGACGAAGTTCATCGTTTAGGCGGCGGAAGGTGCCGGCTGCTACCAGTTCTTGGCAGAGGTACTCGGCTTCCTCGTTGCTGCCGTTACACCAATAGACGGAGTCTGGAGCCGTGACCCGGGTCCATTCCTCGACCCAGTCGAGGAGCGCTCGGTTGCTAGTAGGAACCTTGTACTCGTTTGGCGACGCCATAACTCCCCAATAGTCATCTGTCGTGTACTGACGATGCCACACCGGTGAGCGCGAATGTGTTTAATCGACCCATCGGTGGGTCGGAGGTGGGGTGATCTGGAGCGTGGGCTGGATTGCCGGGTGTGACGGCTCAGCCGATTTCGGGGGTGCCCATGTCGACTTCGGAGCCCAGCGACAAAGAGGTGGCTCGTTGGTCTTTGTCTAGGTCAAACAAGACTCGCTGACCTTGCCGGAGCATTCGGAATACAGAACCTTCTAGAGCTCCGTCAGCGAGATCGAATTCGAGGAGATCGGCCTCGCGGACGACAACTCCGTCACCGGTTCCGGGATCGTACGACTTGATCACGCCCTGCACGGTTACTCCCTTAGGTTCCGTCAGTCGTCTTTTCTACTCGGCTCAGCGTCCGGCCTTGACGACCTTGCCGGCCTTGATGCAGCCGGTGCAGACATTCATTCGCCGGGTGGTCTTCCCGACCACGGCCCGAACCCGTTGGATATTTGGATTCCAGCGCCGGTTGGTTCGCCTGTGGGAATGGCTTAGGGACTTACCGAACCAGGGCTTCTTACCGCAAATCTCGCACACGGACGCCATGACTGCACCTCGATCAGGGAGCCGGTCTGACTCGAGTAGACCGGTCGTGGAACGACTCACAGGCTACGAGCGGGTTTACTGAGTCACCAACCACTGTCAGGAATGTGTCGCCACTTAATGGCTCGAAGCGTCCTGAGGTCGGTAGCAGTGCTGACTACGCTCGCGTCCTGTGACGGCCCATTACCTCGATGCGTCTGCCGTGCGCTCCATGATTGAGGCCTTCCGGGATGCCCTCGTGGCACACCGGTCGGCGCTGAACTTGCTGAATGTCTATCCGGTACCTGACGGCGACACCGGCTCCAATATGACGATGACCGTTGAGTCGGTCGTCGAAGAGTTCGATGGCTTAGCCATCGACGCTGACATGGATTCGGTCACCCGTGCTATTGCCCACGGCTCCCTCATGGGTGCCCGTGGAAATTCTGGGGTGATCTTGTCACAGGTGCTTCGCGGTCTCTCCTCCGCCTTTGCTGAAGTAGATGCCGTCGACGGCCGCCTTATGGCCGACGGCTTAGTCGCCGCTTCGACTGCGGCTTACGGAGCTGTGATGACACCGGTAGAGGGAACTATCTTGACCGTGGTTCGCGAGTCCTCGGAGGCGGCAGCAGTTGTCGCTGATGGTGGCGGAGACCTGCTGGCAGTGGCTGAGGCGACTCGGGCCGCCGGTGACCAGAGTCTGGCTCGAACACCAGAACTCCTGCCAGTACTGGCTGACGCCGGCGTGGTCGACGCCGGTGGCAGCGGCTACCTGCTATTGATCGATGCGTTGCTTTCGACCATCGATGGGCGTCCGTTGCCGGACCCGCCCGCGGTCGATGGCCCCAACCCCTCCTTTGATGGTGATCAGTCAGGCATTCACGGCTTAGGGCATGAGGGCTCCCGCTACGAAGTCATGTTCTTCCTCAATGCTCCGGACGACTCGATTGAAGGATTCAAGGAGGTCTGGTCCGAATTAGGTGATTCGATCGTCGTGGTGGGTGGAGATGGGGTCTGGAATTGCCACGTTCACACCGACGACATCGGTGCTGCTATCGAGGCTGGGATAGATGTCGGACGTCCCCACAGAATTCGTGTCACGGACCTCATTCAGGAAGTCGAGGAACAGGCCTGGGTGCGGGATCAGTTGGTAGAACTCGACAAGGTGGTGCCGTGTGCGGTGGTTGCGGTGGCCAACGGCACGGGGATCAGGGACATCTTCAGGTCTCTCGGCGTCCAATGGGTGGTGGTTGGCGGGCAGTCGATGAACCCATCAACGGCCGACATTTTGGCCGCCGTGGAGGCGGTGCCATCCGACCAGGTCGTGGTTCTTCCCAACAACTCGAACATCATCGCCGTGGCCGAGCAGGTGGACGATCAGACAGGGAAGGTCGTGCGGGTCGTACCTAGTAGGGGAATCACCGAGGGTTTCGCCTCGCTATTGGCGTACGACCCTCAGGGAACCGCCGACGGGAATAGGGAAGCGATGGCCGCTGTAGCGGCAACCGTGGTGTCTGGTGAGGTAACGGTTGCTGTGCGCGATGCGGGCAGCGACGTCGGTGAAATACGTGAGGGCGATCACCTCGGCCTTTCAGGGGGTCGGGTGCGGGTGGTAGCTGGGTCGGCCTTTGAAGCCCTTACTGGACTATTGGATGATCTGGTAGATGACGACCACGAGATTGTCACCGTGATTTCTGGTGAAGACGCAGAAGCGGAGACCACTGCTGCCGCTCTTGCTTGGTTGGAGGCCGAGCGACCAGGGGTTGAGGTCGAGGTCCATAACGGCGGACAACCGCTCTATCCCTACTACGTCGGTGTCGAGTAGGGCTGGTAGGAGGCTTCCCGTTCGTACCCGGGTGGTCTCGGACTAGCCCCCTGCCGGGGCTACCGTCGATCCGTGGCCGAGACCGGCATCACCCTTAGGGAGTTGGACTCCCGACCCGTTGCCGACCTGAAGGGGGTCGGTCCGGCGAGGGAGAAGGCGCTATCTGCTGTCGGTGTTGTCTCAGTTCTCGACCTTCTCGGCTATTACCCGCGCCGCTATCTCGACCGTAGTCGTGAAGCCACTGTGGCCGAGCTCACTACGGGCGCGGAGGGCATGGTGTTGGTGCGGATTGAACGGGTATCAGCCCGACGGACTCGAAACGGCCGATCCCTAGTTGAGGTGCGCTGCGGTGACGACACTGGTCGGCTGCGCCTTACCTTCTTCAATCAACCTTGGCGGGAAAGGCAACTGCGTGAGGGTATGCAGGCCGTGGTATTCGGCAAGGTCGACGAGTACCGGGGCAGCCTCCAGATGACCAGTCCGGTGGTCGACCTGATAGGAGACCGGACGGGTCGAATCGTCGCCGTATATCCACAACGTGAGGCGGCAGGGCTTCACAGTTGGGACGTCGACGCATTAGTCGGCGAGGCGCTGCGCAGAACGATGAAGGTCCGGGGGCTTTCGGACCCGGTGCCCGCCGAAGTGCGGAACCGGTACCGGCTTGTCGAGCGTTCCGAGGCCTACCGGACCATCCACCGTCCAGAGGGCATGCATGAGATGTTGGAGGCGCGCCGGCGACTCGTCTTCGACGAGCTACTGCGGATCCAGCTGGCCTTAGTCCGTCGGAAGGTGGAACTCGAGCGAACGGCGACCGGCATTAGCCACGCTCCAGCCGGCGGGGACGCAGATCCAGTGGCCTTGTTTCTCGAACGACTTGCGTTCGACTTGACCGGAGCTCAGCGCCGGGTCATAGACGAGATTACGGAAGACATGATTCGCCCGGTGCCGATGCACCGACTGCTTCAGGGTGACGTTGGATCGGGGAAGACAGTCGTAGCGGTCGCCTGTCTTCTTACGGCTGTGCGCGGTGGCCACCAGGGTGCCCTGATGGCTCCTACTGAGGTACTGGCCGAGCAGCACTACCAAGGTGTTGAGGCGTTGTTGGGGGGCATGACCGTCGAGGATCCCAACAATCTTCTTGGACATCGCCCACTTAAGATCGATCTGCTTACCAACCGGACGACAGCTGCCGACCGTCGGCGTATCGCCGCCGAGTTGCCGGCTAGCCAGGTCGACTTGCTCATCGGAACGCATGCCCTCATCCAGGAAGGAGTCGAGTTCGGCTCCCTTGGTGCCGTCGTCATCGACGAGCAGCACCGGTTCGGCGTGGAGCAGCGGGCAGCACTCCGCGATCGGAACCGTGAGGAGACCGTGCCCGATGTTCTGGTAATGACTGCTACGCCTATCCCGAGAACGGCAGCCATGACTGTCTATGGCGACCTCGATGTTTCGGTTCTCGACGAACAGCCTCCAGGCCGCACACCGATCGAGACCCGATGGTGTGAGGACGAGGCGGACGTGTGGCCGGTTGTTTGCTCCGAAGTGGCCGAAGGTCGTCAGGCATATGTGGTGTGCCCTCTGATTGACGAGTCCGAAACCCTTGATGTCAGCTCAGCCGAGGCGACATTCGGCGACCTTTCTGACGGCGCTCTTTCCGGCCTGCGGGTCGGTCTTCTGCATGGTCGTGTGGGTCGGGCTGAGAAGGAGGAGACTATGAGACTCTTCCGATCTGGTGCCCTAGACGTACTTGTGGCCACCACGGTGATCGAGGTAGGCGTGGATGTGCCGAACGCCACGGTGATGGTGATTCTTGATGCCGCCAGATTCGGGATCGCCCAACTTCATCAGCTCCGTGGACGCGTAGGTCGCGGCACCCAAGTCAGCCAGTGCTTCTTGGTTGGATCGGTCTCCACCCCGGATGCCGAGGAGAGGCTCGCTGCCTTGGTTCGAACCACCGATGGATTCGAACTGGCAGAGGTCGATCTCGACCTCCGTGGTGAGGGGACGATTATGGGCGAGCGACAGAAGGGACGAAATGACCTTCGGCTGGCTTCGTTGCGACGGGATCGGGAGTGGGTCGAGGCAGCACGCGCCGAGGCGCTAGCCATGGTGGGTGACGGTTCGGGCATGGATGACCATCCAGAGTTGGCCGACGAAGTTGACCTCTTCTTAGGCGAAGACGAGTCGGACTACCTGCTCAAGTCCTAGCCGGGACTGCGACAGTCTGGCTCGCACCAGGGTCGTCCTGAAGAGCCATTCGGCCGATACCGAGTTCCGCGGGGTCTCAGGCTTCTAGTGGCAGATCGCCCCGTCTGGGCGGTCCCGGGTCGTCACCATCATGACGAGGTCGTCTGCGCCGTGGTACCCCGGGTCGGATAGTTCGTCTACGACGGTCACGCGGACCTCGGTGACCTGGTCGCCGTCGGCGAGTCCGTCGCCGGCACCGGAGGTGGCGAACGTGAGCATGCCCGCCGGATCCGGCTGGCGTGTGTTCTGCCAGTCGTCGGGTTCGACGGTGACTCGGAGGGTCTCCGACGTGTCGGTCTTGCTGACGGCGGAGCAGCCGCCCACTGCGGCTCCGAAGTTGACTTCGGTCGGGTCCCAGGTGATGTCGAGTACCACCGTGGTGGCCGGCTTGGACGTCAGGTAGAACCTCATGCCGAGGTCGGCGCCTGATGCCTCCGGGTAGCTGAGCTCCCGGACGTCCATCGAACCGGTATCCCAGATCAGGCGGCCCGGGGTGGCTCCCTCGAAGGCGACCGGTGGTTCGGACCAGTCGACCAGTTCGCAGTTGTCGGACCCGAGGGCTGCTTCGAGGTTCAAGTCGATCCGCGCGCGGCCGATGTCGAAGACGTACACCTCGCCGTCGACTTCCACGACTCGTGCTCTGTAGTCGTAGACCGTGTCGCCGTACCTGTCCCGCATCGGTTCGAGGATGAACTCCTCGTATTCGTCCTCGAGGTACTCGGGCGGGTGGTAGTAGTCGTTGGCGACGAAAACCCCGTCGATCACGTACCACACCTCGTCTAGGCCGAACGGTCCGCAGTCGAAGCCGATCTCGAGGAGGTGTCTGTCCCTCTTGGAGTCCCGGACTGTCGCTCGACGCAGGTGGTCGAAGTCCATGGTGCAGGTATCCAGGTCGCCGTCGTAGCCGTCCTCTATGGCGGCCTGCCGAATATCCGGCTGAAGGTAGGGGCACGCGACATCACGGAGGGCGAGCTGGTCCCAGAGGACCTCGGTAACCGCGATCAGCCCACCGTCGAGGTAGTCCTCCCAGATGGGCGGCTCGTAGGGCTCGCACGAGCCGTCGACCATATCCTCGGCCCACCAGCCGCCATCGAACAGGTAGTCGTCGCCGTCGCTGTCGACGGCAGCCACTACCCGGTGGTAGGTCTTCCCGAGGGCAGTCGTCGCCATTCCAGCCGTTTCGGGTGCGACGGGTTCGCCATCGATCGAGTGTTCGACGCTCAGCCCGTCCGGGCCGCAGAGGACGGTCGTCTCTAGGGTGGCGTCGCCGACTTCCTGGATGAACGCCCCCACCACTAGAACGACCGGCGTTTTCGGGGTGTCGACCACCGTCGAACCGGGCAGCGTCGGCAGTGTGGACGTGGTGGAAGTGGTCGTGTTGGTGGCTGCCATGGGACCAACCGTCGTCGTCGAAGCTGACGTCGTGGGCAGAGCCACCGTTGTGGACGTGGGTGGAGCCACCGTCGTGGAGATGGTGATGGACGTCGTAGGAGCCGGCTCGGCTACCGGCTCAGGGCCTGCAGATCCGCAGGCCAATCCGATGCATGCCAGAGCGGTGGCCGCCATCGAAATCGTGAGGTTGCGCACTTGTGGGACTCTATGACTCCTCTGCGGCAGGGGTAATACTCGTCCGCTCGCAAGCTCGGTTTGTCCTTGACAGCCGGGCTCGGAACCTCGTAGTCCGGCGCGCGAGGCTGCCTGAGTGGCGGGAGAAATGTTTGTCCGGGCGACCAGCGACCGGGACCTCCCGAGAGTCTGTGCTGTATTGGCCGAAGCTTTTCATGATGATCCCGTCCTAGCGTTCCTTTTGGACGAGGATTCCCGCGGTAAGGGGTCCCGCAGCAGGCCGGCTCGTCGCGGCGCTCTGTTGGCGGCATTCTTCGCCAACCGAATCCTTGGGGGTAGGGGCATTGACCACATTCTGGTGGCAGGCGACGAGGCCGGGGTCGCAGCTGCGGCAATCTGGATTCCTCCCCGAAGTTTCGACGAGGCCGGACCCGACCTAACCAAAATGGGAATCGTTAATGCCATCGCCCTCGGAGAGGCAGTGATGGAACAGCGACGGAAAGCGTTGATTCCGCTGTTTGAAACGTCACCAACGACTCCCAACTGGTACCTCCAATTCCTCGGCACGCTGCCATCATCCCGAGGTCGGGGCTTGGCTTCGGCGTTGATCGCCGAGGTGACCGCGCGTTGCGACGCCGAAGGGATTGGAGCACATCTGGAGTCGTCGAATCCGACCAACGTCCCTCTATACGAGCGTCACGGCTTCGCGGTCACCGCCGAGGTGGCTATTGAAGGTGGGCCGACAGTCCCCGTGATGTGGCGGGACCCTGACGTCTGACTGTTTTCGGGAGGTTTCAGGGCCCAGGCGGCGTATCGCCACGTCCGTCGCACTCATCTTCCGGCATGACGAGGTCCCACCGATCGATGCAGTCTGCGCACCGGTATGCCACCGGGTCGCCAGGACTGAAATCAGTCTCTGGGTGGACCAGCAGATGACAGGTACCGCCGCAGTCCACGCACACGATTGTTTCGGGGGCCCTCACAACTCCGACGGTAGTCGGATACCCGGATAAGTCTCCCGCGGTCCATGTTTTGCTGCTCGCTGCCATGATGGGTGCATGCGCATCGTGGCCGGTTCCGCACGGGGGCGCCGTCTCGCCACGCCGAAACCACAAGTGAAGAGAGGTCGGAAGGCCGGCCGTGGGGACGGAAACCATTTCGACGAAGTTCGTCCAACATCCGAACGCGTGCGCGAAGCGGTTTTTAACGCGTTGCACAGTCGGGACGCTGTCGTTGGAGCCCGGGTTCTCGACCTCTTCGCTGGGACCGGGGCTCTGGGAATCGAGGCGCTGTCCCGGGGAGCTGGACATGCCACTTTCGTCGACCGCACTCCAGTCGCCGTCAGTCTCGTGGAAACCAACTTGGAGGCCTGTGGACTAGCTGACCGGGCCACTGTGGTTCGGGCTGACGGACCTAGATGGCTTGGGGCCTCCTCCGACGTCTGGGATCTTGTACTTCTCGATCCGCCCTACGGCTATGAAGAGTGGGACGACCTACTCGAAGTGGTATCCCACCACCTTTTGGGCCCGAAAACGTTAGCTGGTGAACCGGGTCGTGGAGCCTCAACGGGCATCGTCGTGGTTGAGTCCAACCACGACGTGTCAGTTGGTTCTGGATGGCATGTCGATTCGAGGCGCCGCGCCGCGGGTACCGTGGTGACGTTGCTGCGTCCGGTCCCCGGACCGGACTAAGTGGCGGTCCGTCAAAGTGATTGAGAGACCACCGGGAGAGGTGCCGACAGCATGACCCGAGTCTTGTATCCCGGTTCATTCGATCCGGTCCACAATGGCCACTTGGAGATGGTCGAGACGGCCGCCGGACTGTTTGACGAGGTGGTCGTGGCCGCTCTCATCAACCCGTCCAAGGGCGATGGCCTACTCGCCCTAGAGGATCGAATGGCGCTTCTTGACGAATGTTTCGACCATCTCGACAATGTGGAAACGCGGAAGTTCGATGGCCTTGTCGTCGATCTCGCCGTCGATGTTGAGGCCGATTTCATCATCAAAGGGCTGCGAGCTGTTTCCGACTTCGAGAGCGAACTTCAGATGGCGCAGATGAACGCGGCCATCTCAGGTGTTCAGACTCTCTTCTTACCGACAGCTACACGGAGGTCTTTCTTGGCCTCCCGCCTTATCCGGGAGGTGGTCCGACTCGGTGGCGACGTCAGCGACATGGTGCCAGAGCCAGTGCTGAGACGTCTTGTGGGACGGTTGGACAGGTGAGCGACCTCGCTGGGGACTTCAGCGCACACCGGCCGCCAGAATCGCCGCCGACATCTGTGCCTGACCCCTACCGACCTCCGCAAATCGAGGCCATCTTGCGTCAGTTGCGCGAGGTGATAAGCAACGCGCGGCCGATGCCGCTATCGGCCTCGTCAATGGTCAACAAAGAGGAGTTGTTTGGTCTTGTTGATGAGGCAATCGCCCGGCTTCCTGACGAACTGCGGTCGGCCCGCTGGCTACTAAAGCAGAGAGAAGAGTTCTTGGACAAGGTTCGTCGGGAGGGGGATGAGATTCTGGAGTTAGCTCGATCTCGGGCCGAGCGTCTGGTTCAACGCACTGAGGTGGTTCGCACGGCCGAGCAGCGGGCCCGGCACCTCGTGGAGACTGCGCGGGAAGAGACCCGAAGGATGCGACGGGAGACCGAAGACTACTGCGACCAGAAACTCGCCAGCTTTGAGGCTTTGCTCGGCAGCACCCGAGACACCATCACCCAGGGTCGCCGGCGCCTCCAAGAGACTGCGCTAGATCGCGACCGGGAACAGCGAGCCACGGATGCGGCTGAGGCGGCGCGTGCCGTCGATGCTGCACATGACTCAGCCCAACGGTCAGGGGGGTCTAGTGGCACGGCGTTCTTCGATCAGGACGCCATCGGGGACTAAGGCCGTGGCCGTGGCCGATGGTCTGCGGCTTCCGCTTGCCGCTCTTCGACGGCGAGCTGAACCACGAAGCGTCGTTGGTGACGTTGTTCTCGACGACCTCCGAGTTGGTGAGGTGTTGGTCGTAGATGGCCAGGTGAGCCTAAACCTCGAAGCTGAGGCCCGAGGGTCCGAGGTGGTAGTTGCCGGCACAGTACGAGCGAACTGGGTTGGGACGTGCCGCCGTTGTCTGGAGGAGGTGGGTGGCGAAGTTGATCTCACCATTCGCGAGGTGATGGCTGACGGCTCCGTTGGTGATGGCGACGCCTACGCGCTCGGTGTCGACGAGGCCGATGTCGAACCAGTTATTCGTGATGCCGTGCTTCTGGCACTGCCCCTGTCGCCCCTCTGTGGTGAGGAGTGTGATGGGCCGGACCCGGAGCGTTTTCCGACAGGGCTGTTCGGAGATGGGGGCTCCAGCGTTGCGGAAGAAAGAGATCCCAGGTGGGCAGTTCTAGACGTCCTCAGGGAGTCGGACTTTCCGGCCGACGGATCGTGATGCAGCGGATACCGCTCTATCGGTTGCAACATGCGCGAGTCCGGTGGCCATCCCGCTAGCCTCAACTGGTCCCCGCTGGAGTCATATCGCCGCGGGTCACACCTGAACCTCCGTTCGCACGCGCCTGAGGAACTCACGATGGCTGTCCCGAAGAAGAAGACCTCCAAGGCCAAGGGCCGTAGCCGCCGGGCCGCCAACTGGACCTTGAGTCGGGCCTCGCGGAGCGCCTGCGCCCGATGTGGTGCCACCAAACGTCCGCACCGCGTCTGTGGAAACTGCGGTTGGTACGCGGGCCGGCAAGCTGTCGAGGTCGACTGATTCCACCATGCTCCCTGTCGCCGTCGATGCCATGGGCGGTGACCATGCTCCGTCCGAGATTGTCGCAGGTGCGCTGCAGGCCAACGCAGATGACGGCATCCCCGTTCTATTGGTCGGCCGTCCCGATGAGATGGGCGACACCGGAGAACTTGACGTCCTAGAAGCTAGCGAGGCGATCGCTATGGACGCCGAGCCGGGATCGAGTGTTCGCCGCATGAAGGACTCTTCGCTGGTCCGGGCTGCCGAGGCGGTGCGTGACGGTCGGGCTTCGGCCATGGTCAGCGCGGGGAACACAGGAGCAACCATGGCTAGTGCCCTGCTGCGCATGGGCCGAATCTCCGGGGTTGCCCGGCCGGCCATAGCCACCCTCATCCCGACGCCAAGCGGCTCACCAACCGTCTTGTTGGACTCGGGTGCCAACGCTGAGTGCCAGCCGGAGTGGCTGGTTCAGTTCGCACAGATGGGCGCCGTTTTTGCTCGGCATCGCTTGGACGTAGCCGAACCGCGTCTAGCTCTCCTGTCGATTGGCGAGGAGCCAAGCAAGGGAAGTCCGTTCGTCAAAGAGGCCTTTGCTGCCCTATCTGACGCTGAAATTAGGGGAGCGACCTTCATTGGCAATGTCGAGGGACGCGATCTAATGACCAATACCGCAGATGTCGTCATCACCGATGGCTTCACCGGAAACGTCGCCTTGAAAACCGCCGAAGGTGCTCTTAAGGCACTCCTGACCGCTTTGCTTGGAGCTATGGGCGGACGACCCGAAGCCGTTGAGGCTGCTGACGTACTGGCTCCAGAACTGGACACTCTCTACCGTAAGTTCCATCCCGACACCTATGGGGGTGCGATGCTTCTCGGGGTAAGGGGCGTCTGCATCATTAGCCATGGTTCCACCAATGCTCTCGCCATGCGCAATGCCATCGGTGTTGCTGCCGACATGGTGCGTGCCGACGTGGTAGGACACGTCACGGCGGCCGTTAGCACTTGAGCTAGATCAGCCATGGCCGCCGGTCAGAGAGTGAGTGAAGGAGTTCTTGCACCACGATCGCTCCACCTATAGCCGGGCTTGATTGGCTGTGCCCGCCGGTAGAATGGGTGACTGTACGGGTTGCCCGTTATGGATTCCGCTCCCACCCATCAGGAGGCAGAAGTGCCCGCAGAAACTCACCTCGAAGGCACGCCGATCGGACGCACAGAGGTGCTCGATTTGATCCGGGATCGCCTTGCCGACATCCTCGAGATCGAGCCGTCGGACATCGCAGAGGGGGCCTCTTTTGCCGATGACCTAGATGCCGACTCGCTGGCTCTAATCGAGCTCGTGGAGGCATTGGAGGAAGAGCTCAGCGAGCGTTCGGCCGGCTTCCGGATCGAGGACGACGACCTCGAGGACCTTCGCACGGTCCGGGACGCCGTCGACTATGTCGTCGCCCGTCTCGGCTGACCTCCCGTCCACCGAACTGCCTGGGCCCCCAGCGGGCTTGGACCACCAGTTCGTAGACCCCGGGATCTTGGACACTGCACTAACCCATCGATCGTGGTGTGCCGAAAAGGACGGTTCGTCCAACGAGCGTCTTGAGTTCCTTGGTGATGCCGTTCTTGGAATGCTGGTTGCTGAACGCACCTATCTAGATCGGCCGGATTTGCCGGAAGGTCAGTTGGCCAAGATCCGTGCTTCGGTGGTGAATGCCCCGGCACTAGCTGAAGCGGCCCGTTCGATCGGTCTCGGACCGTCGCTACGTCTAGGACGCGGAGAGATTTCCAGCGGTGGCGAGGATAAGGAGTCGATTCTTGCCGACGCCCTCGAGGCTGTAATAGGTGCTGTGTACTTGGACTCGGGACTGGAGGCTGCCCGTGTTCTAGTAACTCGTTTATTCGCCGACTCGCTGAACCGTTCGGCGGCAGATCCGGGCGAGCATGACTACAAGACGCGCCTTCAAGAACTTGCCGCCCGGAGTTCCAAGAATCCGCCGCGTTACATCCTGACCGAGGACGGTCCGGATCACGACAAGCGTTTTCATGCAGTTGTCGAAGTGGCCGGACGGACGCACGGTCCCGCTATCGGCACTTCCAAGAAGCGAGCTGAGCAGGCGGCGGCACGACTCGCCTGTCGGTCGCTTGATCCTTCTGCCGTTCTGGCTGGTGCCAGAACGGCTTCTCGTCCGACCAATACCCAGGAGTCCCCGTGACTATTGAACTTGAGCTTCCCGAGGTGGAGACGATTCGCTACGCCCTCGACCGCGAGGTCGCCGGGCGCAAGGTCAAGACGGCAGAGGCAGAGTCAATGGCTGTCCTCGGTCGCTACCGCAACCGCAAACAGTTCACCTCCACGCTAGAGGGTCGCAAGTTCGGCGCGGTCCGTCGGATCGGCCTTCTGCTTGTTACGGAACTCGACGGAAAGGACCTCTTGGTGATACGCCCAGGTGCTGGTGCCAGCCTCCGCCGCCACGCTGCGCGGGACGAGATGGCAGCAGGAACTGAGTTGACAGTTACCTTCACCGTCGGAGGGCAGTTCCGTCTCGTTGATCCAAACGGCGCCTCAGAGGTGTGCGTGGTCGCAGGTGACCAACTGCTCGCTGAGTTTCCCGAATTAGCCTCGCTGGGATTCGACCCCGCCGGAGACATGATCCCATGGACGACTTTTGGTGGTCAGGTTCTCGGCCGGTCGATGCCGTTGAAGGACCTTCTGTGCGACGACTCGATCGTGGTGGGCGTGGGTGACGTCTATTCCGATGAGATCCTTTTCCACGCTGGTCTTCGCCATGACCGGCTGTCTGACAGCCTTTCCCACCAAGAGGTCCGTCGGTTGCATGGTGCGCTGATCCAGGTGGTGAACGATGCCATCAAGTATCGGGGGACCGACCTTGAAGAGCGTCCCTTTGTCGACGTGTTTGGCGATCCCGGTATATACGGGGAGCACTTAGCGGTCTATGGCCGGACGGGGGAGCTCAGCGAGCGAAATCGGACGCCAATCCAGCGCACTAAGTACAAGGGAAGCTGGACTTACTACTGCGACACTCAGGTCTAAATCGAACTGACCCGAAGCGCGCAGCTACGCGTGCGACGCGCGCGTAGGGTGGCGCGATGGCGAATGACACCCATGTGATTCTGACGGGGCCGACGAATCTCGACAGGCGGCATGGGGTAGTCGGCTGTCAGGGAGGTTCAACGTGTTTCTAAAGCGCCTCTCTGTCAAGGGCTTCAAGTCGTTTGCCGACTCGGCGGTGATGGAGATGGAGCCAGGGGTCACCGTAGTAGTTGGTCCCAACGGCAGCGGCAAGTCCAATGTGGTGGATGCCATTGCCTGGGTGCTGGGCGCTCAAGCCCCCAGCGCCGTTCGGTCGCAGAAGATGGATGATGTCATTTTTGCTGGGACTGCTACAAGGGCCGCCCTAGGTCGGGCAGAGGTCTCGATCACCGTGGACAATGCATCGGGCCAACTGCCAGTGGAATTCAGCGAGGTCACGATCACCCGCACGCTGTTTCGCAGTGGGGAGAGCGAGTACGCCATGAACGGTGCCCCGTGCAGGCTGCTCGATATTCAGGAACTCCTATCCGATGTTGGGGTTGGTCGACAGCAGCACGTCATCATCTCTCAGGGTCAAATAGATGCCGTCCTAAATGCCCGTCCTGAAGACCGCCGAGCCATCATTGAGGACGCAGCCGGGATCCTGAAGTACCGACGACGCAAGGAGAAGGCCCAGCGTCGACTCCAGGCCACCGAAGCTAATTTGGATCGCCTATCAGACCTCCTTCGTGAGGTTCGGCGACAGCTTCGACCATTGGAGCGCCAGGCCGATGCGGCTCGGCGTCATGGTGACCTGGTTGAGGAACTCACCGCTCTAAGGCTCCATCGCGCGGGACGTGAGATGGCGTCCTTGCGCACTCGAGCCCGCAATGAGGCTGAAAGCCGGGCGACACTGGCTGTCGACGAGTCAACGCACAATGCGGCCTTGGCCCGCCATGATGGTGAAGTAGCTGCCGCTGAGGCTGAATTGGCTTCTCGGGGCGGCGATGATCTTGGAGACCGTCTGGTTCGCCTTGAGGCGCTGCGTGAGCGTGGGCGAGGTGTGCGCGGCGTCTTAGTTGAGCGCATCCGCGGGATCGAACGCGATCGGTCGTCCTTGGCTTCCCAGCAGGTGGTAGTCGGTCTGGAGGCTGAGCTGGAGCGTTCGGAGGCTGAGATGGTTGGCCTAGAGGCCGAAACCGAGCAACTTACGCCGGAGGCAGAGAGACTTGCACTCGCCGAGACGGAACTTGCAGCGGACCGTGCTGCCTTTGAGGTCGACTGGTCGGATGGCGTGCCGGCATTAGGTGGTCATGCTGCTGAAGCCCGGGGGGAGCTTGGGGCGTTGCGTGCCGCCTTAGCTCAGGCTGATGCCGAGCGGCTAAGGGTGGTCGACCGATCGACTGTCCTCGCCGACGGCCTGGATCGGCTAGAGGTGGAGGCCGGCTTTCTGCGGTCTGAACTATCCAGCGGCGAGTCCATCGAGGAACCGCTGGTCGCCGACGTTGCGGGTGCCGAGGCTCGGGCACACGAAGCCGCTGTGGCCCGCAACGCAGCTTGGGAGCGTCTCGTGTCAGTCGAGGCCGAGGTCCGGACGTCAATGGCAAGGGCGGATGCTCTCGCCTTGGCTCTGGACGAGGCACGTTCTCGAGCCGGTGCCGAACACTTGGCCGAGGTGGATGGGGTGTTGGGCACATTGCTCGACCTAGTTGAGGTGGATGAGGGCTATGAGGCGGCATTTGAGGCCGCAGCAGGGTCTGCTTTGGATGCCGTTGTGGTCGATGGGGCCGAGGCCGCTCGCCAAGCACTGCACGCTCTTCAGGAGGGTCGCTTGTCGGCAGCGGTGCTGGCCCTAGGGAACGGCCCTGCGGCCAGGTGGCATAGTCAGGTGGGCGATTCGATCCGTCCTTACGTCCGGTCACGAGGCGGAGCTGATGGTGGTGTCGAGCTGCTACTCGACCGCCTGCTAGGGCAGGCGGTGATTGTCGATGCCCCATTAGCTGAACTGGTTGACCTTGCCATTGGTCACCCCGAGGCGATATTGGTGACACGAACCGGGGATAGGTTCGGTCCTAACGGCTGGCGGGTCGGTGGCGACGGTCGGGGAGCTACAGGTGCAGCTCTAGCCGAGGCTGAGAGGCGCCTTGCTGAGGCTGAGGTGGAGCGAATGGAGGCGGCATCGGCCTTCGACATGGCGGAGGCTGCCACATCGGCGGCTGACGACGATGTCATGCGTGGAAATCGTGCCCTGGAAGAGCACGACGGACGTTTTACAGCGGCTACTGAGGCCCTTCAACGGATTCAGGTAGAGCGGCGAGACCTATCCACTGAAGCCGAGGGTCTGCGGACCCGCCTCGGCGAGTTGGACCAGCGAATTGCTGATCAGAGCCGGCGGGTCGCCGAGATTGAGGAACGACTGCCCTCCCTCGAGAGCGCTGAACGAGCCTCGGTGGAGGCCGGCCACCGAATGAATGCAGCTCGCAACGCGCTGGAGGAGCGTGCGGCGGGGCTCGGAGCCCGACGGACTGGTCACGACGTCCGAGTGGCCGAAGTGAACGGTCGTCTGGCCGTGGTGAGAGCTCGTGTTGTTGACGTTCGTGGCCGTCTCGAGCAACTTGCCGATGAGCGGTTCGCCGTAGCAGCCCAGCGGGACGACCTGGAGGAGCGCGAGGCGGCCACACAGGCCTTGATCGATGCTGTCGATGTCCGGATGTCAGTGGTCGAATCTCGTCTCGAAGCCCTCCGGGAGCGTCGACGCCAACAGTCGGAGAGGGTACGGGCCGTAACGGCTCGTCTCGACGGTCTCCGACGGGAGAGGAGCTCTGCAGAGACCTCTCTGCGGGAAACCCGCGAACGTTTGTCCCGGTTAGAAGTCGAGCGGGCTGAGACTCGCATGCGAATAGAGAGCGTCACGGAGACGATCCGGTCGGAGTTTGATCGCGAGCCCGACGCAGCTGTCGATGCCCTATGTCCGGATCTTGCCGAGGGGGTAACTCCAGCCGGCCGAATAGCCGAACTCGAACGGGAGCTGAAGTTGATGGGACCCATCAACCCACTGGCCTTGACCGAGTTTGACTCTCTGCGAGAGCGGCATGAGTTCCTCCAGGAGCAGTTGGACGACATTCGATCTACCCGCAAGGAACTGCGCAAGGTCATCCGATCGGTCGACGAGGAGATTGTCTCGGTATTCGCCTCGGCCTTTGCCGAAGTGTCGGCCCACTTCGAGGACCTATTCGTCACGCTCTTCCCGGGTGGCCAAGGGCGACTTCGCCTCACAGCCCCCGACGACCTGCTGGAGACGGGCCTAGAGGTAGAGGCCCGGCCCTCGGGCAAGAACGTGAAGAAGTTGTCGCTGCTTTCTGGCGGTGAGCGCTCGTTGACTGCATTGGCTTTCTTGTTCGCTGTCTTCCGAAGTCGGCCGTCGCCGTTCTACGTGATGGACGAGGTCGAGGCGGCACTAGACGACGTCAACCTCCATCGCTTTCTAGGCTTGGTTGATCAGTTTCGAGATGACGCACAGCTAGTGATTGTTAGCCACCAGAAGCGGACTATGGAAGCTGCCGACTGCCTTTTTGGGGTGTCGATGGCGCCCGGCGGTTCTTCGAAGGTGGTCAGCGAGCGGGTCGGTGTCGAACGGATAGCCGAGCGCCTGGGAGCGTTCGCTAACGGCTAACCGTCCGTGGTCGGGGCGGCCTCCGGTGTTGCCGCGGTCACGGCTGTCAGACGGACGGGTACCGTCAACACCGTGCGCATCCTCGTAGTTGATGACGAGGCCGATCTCCTTGACGCCCTCGCCCGTGGTCTTCGACGGGAGGGCTATGCGGTGGACACCGCTACTGACGGGGACGAGGCCCTCGCCAAGGCGTCATGGACTCCCTACGACCTTGTCTGCCTTGACCTGACGATGCCCGGTATCGACGGGCTGGAGGTATGTGCTCGTCTTCGTTCTGAACCCCCGGAAGGCGTGGCACCCCGTGTCCTAATGCTCACCGCACGCGACACCATCGAGGACCGAATCCGGGGCCTCGATGTCGGAGCCGACGATTATCTAGTCAAGCCGTTTGCTTTCGACGAGCTGTCAGCGCGGATCCGATCACTTCTCAGACGTGATCCCGGACGGTCAGGAGCGGTCCTGCGGGTCGGAGAACTGGAACTCGACACAGCGCGACACCAAGCGGTTCGTGGAGATCGACTGCTCGACCTATCGGCCAAGGAGTTCGCTTTATTGCGTTATTTCATGACCCATCCCGGTGAGGTGATCTCCCAGGAACGGCTTCTGGACCACGTCTGGGACGAGCACGCGGATCCGTTCACGAACACGGTTCGGGTCACCGTGGGGACTCTGCGACGGAAGCTCAGCGTCGACGACGAAGCCCCGTTGTTGGAGACACTGGTGGGATCCGGCTATCGACTCATTGAGCCGGATCAGGGTTCTGATGGGGACACCGGGGGGGGAGCGGGTTGAGGACCACCGGTCTGCGTCTAGCTGATCGCCTTCCCGATCGTTTCGGGAGCCTTCGAACTCGGCTGGCGTTGCTGTACTCAACCGTATTGTTTGTGCTCGCCGCCGTGATGGTCGGCGGGATCTACCTTGGATTGTCACGTGCTCTAGCAGACGAGCCCACTTCGAGATTGGCTCGATTCGAGCAACTAGCCACCGATTCAGTTGCTGAGGCCGTCAACGGCGAGGAGGTGGCGTTCGCCCCACAGGAGTCTGCGGATCGACCGTGGCTCGTTGTCTTCGAGGAGGAGGTCAACCGCCGGGCGCTTGAAAGGCTCCGGGCCTACTCCTTTACCGCCTTGGTGGCCTTGTTCCTTGGGAGCCTCCTAGTCGGATGGTATGTGGCTGGTCTTGTGCTGCGGCCCATTGGTCGAATCACGTCGGTTGCCCGCGAGATCACCGCTACCGACTTGTCCCGGCGCATCGACCTCGGAGGCCCATCCGACGAACTACAGGATCTGGCCGACACTTTCGACGACATGCTGGGTCGTCTTGATGAGGCCTTTGAGGGTCAGCGCCGGTTTGTCGCCGAAGCCTCCCACGAGCTGCGTAACCCTCTCGCGGTGCTGCGAACCAACCTCGATGTCGTGATGGCTGACGACGAGGCATCGCCGGAGGATTTCCGGGTGGCTGGTGTCGTCGCCCTCAGGGCTGCCGAGCGGATGTCAGTGCTCGTGGACGACCTTCTGCTTTACGCACACCACGAGCGGCCTGATGCCGATCGACAGCCTCTCGACCTAGCTGTGGTGGTGGCTGAGACTGTCGAGGATTTTGGTGCAGCCGCCGCAGCTGGTGGAGTAGTTCTTGAACACCATCCTGGTGCGGGGTTAACGGTGTTGGGCGACGCGGCGGCTCTGCGTCGGGCTGTGGCCAACCTTCTCAGCAACGCCATCCGGGTGACGGACGCCGGTGGGATTGTTCGTGTTGATACTGGCGGTGACGACGATCGGGTCTGGACGTCGGTAATCGACGAGGGGCCGGGAATCTCAGCAGACCACTTAGACGACGTTTTCCAGCGGTTCTGGCGTGGTGATCGAGCATCAGCGCGAGAAGCCGGCCGGTCGGGCCTTGGTCTTGCAATCGTTCGTCAGATTGCTGAGGGTCATGGTGGCCGTGCCACGGTCCGTTCTCAGCTAAAGGAGGGCTCAACCTTCACCGTATGGCTTCCGCGCTACCTGTCTGGTGCCGGAGGGAACTGACAGGCTGAGTTGATCGGAAATTATCTAAATACGTCGGGTCGTGAATCGGTCTCTATTGGCCTACTTTTGCGGGTATGGCTGACGGGCAGGGATCGGAAGGTAGGCCACCGAGGTCGGTTGACCGGAGCAGTATTGAGGTTGGTTCGCAGTATGGGCAGCCTGGCAGGACAGACCGCCCAGTGCGGCCAGCCGTGACTCCACCGGGTTCAGACCCTCCATCTTTTCCTGGTCTTCTACCCGCCCCAGTGCCGCCTATTGAGACGCCTGTGGCGGTTACTGGTCGATTGGTGACCGGACTGGTGGTTTTGATTGTCATTGCCCTCGCTTTTGTTGCAGGCTTCCTGAGCGGGTGGTTTCTCCGCGGTGATGGCGGAAGCGGGACTGAGTCGAACTTAACGGCGGCTGAGGTCCGAGCGCTTGTTGATGTGGTTGTCGGCGAGACGCTGGAGGGAAACCAATCCGACGCCTCGACAAGTCTGTCTCTTAGTGAGGTTGAGGCGCTCGTCTCCGAACGGATTGTAGGGCTGGCCGATTCGGGGGACATGGGGCTGTCCGCCGATGAGGTCACGAACATTGTGTCCTCGGTGGTCGACGGGGCCTCTGGACTGGATGAGGCAGATGTTGAAGCTCTTGTTGGCCGCCTAGTAGAGGACTCCTCGGGCATGGCAGCGAAAGATGTTGAGGCCTTGGTAGCCCGACTCTTTGCCGAAGCTCCGGTTGAGGATTCGGGCGATGAACCGGTGGTTGCTGTAGCCGAGGCCCTTCGCGACACAGTCGTACTTGTCTCGGTGCCCGACCAGGGACACGGTTCGGGAATAGTTCTGGACCGAAGTCGGGTTGTGACCAACGCCCACGTCGTTGATGGCTCTGACGAGGTGGTCGTCAGTCTCCCTAATGGCCGTGAGGTGGTGGCGAAGATCGTCGGAATGGACGTTCGGCGCGACGTCGCGGTGTTGGAGTTGGCAGAGGAGGTTGAGGGTCTCGTGCCCGCCGTCTTTGCTTTTAGCGAGGATCTTCGGGTCGGTCAACTCGCCGTAGCGCTCGGTAGCCCGTTCGATCTTGACCGAACCGTCACCTCTGGGATCGTTAGCGCTCTCGGACGCGTAATCGACTCCTATGGTTGCGAAAGCGGCCCTGGAGCTGATTGTGCAGGGGTGGCCATGATCCAAACTGACGCGCCGATCAACCCAGGCAATTCGGGAGGGCCTCTGGCTAACCGGGAGGGTCGGGTTATTGGAATGAACACCTCTATCCGCAGCGGGGGGTACTTTGCCGGCGGCAACATCGGGCTGGGATTTGCCATTCCTAGTGACACGGTGGTCCTGGTGGCCCAGCGTCTCATCGATGAGGAGCCGGTGGGTACTGCTTGGCTCGGAATTACTGGCCAGTCTCCCACCGATGGAAGCCCTGGCGCACTAGTGGTGTCGGTGGTCGAGGGGTCGCCCGCCGCTAATGCAGGCCTTCTGGATGGCGACCGGATATTTCGGTCCGATGGTCGTCCGATCCGCGATATGCCGGCCTTACGAGCGGATATTCAGATTCGCCTTCCCGGATCGTCTGTGACCCTGGAGGTTGAACGCGATGGTGAGATCCTCCGACTTCAGGTTGACCTCGGCGCTCTAGACGACCATCTTGTCGAACCGCCAACCGCCGACACGGAAGGTAAGGATGACAGCGGAGAGTGATCGTTAGGGCTCGATCGGCGCCGAATCGCCACCGGTAGGCTCTCCTCGTCATGGGACTTCGTTCACGACTCGGTCGCGCCCGTGACGCCTGGGTAGATCGGATAGCCAGTGTTCGTTCGGCGGAGATGGTTGACGCGCAGCTCTGGCAGGACTTGGAGGACGCCCTCCTTCTAGCCGACGTTGGCGTAGTTACCTCGGAGGAACTAGTCGCAGAAGTCAGGCAACAGGTGGGTCGTCAGGGAGTGGAAGGCGAAGGTGTACTAGCCGTTCTAAAAGAGGTCCTGGTGAGTCGGCTGAGTGGAGTGGACCGCTCGCTCACACTAGGTGGGTCGCCTTCGGTCTGGCTTTTCGTAGGTGTTAATGGGGTGGGCAAGACGACCACGATCGGCAAGTTGGGTAGCCGTGAGGCCGCGGCGGGTCGGAGCCTCGTCTTCGCTGCAGGGGACACTTTCCGCGCTGCGGCTGTTGAACAGTTGGCCACTTGGGCTGATCGGGCGAAGGTGCCAATCGTGAGCGGTGCGGAGGGCGCCGACCCGAGTTCGGTTGTATATGACGCCGTTGAGCACGCGGCGGCACGTGGTGCCGAGTTGGTTTTGGCTGACACCGCCGGTCGCGTCCACACCCGCAGCAATCTGATGGACGAACTGGCCAAGGTGCGCCGTGTCGCGGAAAAAGGCGCTGGGACTGTCACCGAGACCCTCTTGGTGATTGATGCCACTACCGGCCAGAACGGGTTGGTTCAGGCGCGTCAGTTTGCTGAGGTTGCAGAGGTGACGGGGGTTGTCCTGACGAAGCTGGATGGATCGGCTAAAGGAGGGATTGTGCTGGCCGTCCAAGAGGACCTAGGCATTCCAGTCAAACTGGTAGGCGTGGGAGAGGGCATGGACGACCTTGTCGACTTCGATCCGGGCGACTTTATTGATGCTTTATTTGACACCGAGGTAGCGGCTACTCCGAAAAACGTCGAGAGTCGGGGCTGACGTGTTCGAGAGTCTTGGTAGCCGTTTTGAGGGGATCCTTCGTCGCGTTCGTGGTAAAGGGCGCCTAAGTGAGCAGGACGTCGAAGAGTTCCTCAAGGAACTCAGGGTGGCCATGCTGGACGCAGACGTCCATCTTTCTGCGGTCCGGTTCTTTCGGGACCGCGTCCGCGAGCGCGCAGTCGGGGCAGAGGTCAGCGGAGCGCTAAACCCGGGGCAGCAGGTTGTCAAGATCGTGCTTGAAGAGCTCACGGTTTTGCTTGGCGGAGAAACCCACCACCTCTTTTTCGCACCAAAGCCGCCCACGGTGCTCCTGTTGGCCGGATTGCAAGGGTCGGGCAAGACCACCACAGCGGCCAAGTTGGCTCGTCTGCTCAAAGCCCAGGGTCGCAACCCCCTGCTTGTCGGAGCTGACCTGCAGCGGCCTGCCGCCTTGGAGCAACTTCGAACTCTTGGCGGACAAATTGACGTTCCTGTCTTCAGTGAGCCCTCCGATCCGGTCGAGGTAGCTCGGGCCAGCCTCGCTGAGGCCCGTCGCCTAGGTCGTGATGTGGTTATTTGCGACACTGCCGGCCGACTTGCCATAGATGACGACCTCATGACAGAGGTTGCCGAGGTGTCAGCCGTTCTCGAACCTGATCACACATTTCTGGTGGTCGACGCCATGACAGGGCAGGACGCAGTGAACGTGGCCCACGCCTTCCACGCCCGGCTGGAACTTGATGCCGTAGTCCTCACCAAACTCGACGGCGACGCCCGAGGCGGGGCGGCCTTGAGCATACGGCAGGTGGTCGGTCGCCCTATTGCCTTCGTTGCAACCGGTGAGGGACTTAACGATTTTGAGGTGTTTCATCCTGGGCGATTGGCGAGTCGCATACTCGGTATGGGTGACGTGGAGACCCTGATCGAAAAGGCTGAAGAGACGTTCGAGCAGGAGAAGGCCGAGGCTGCGGCTGTCCGGCTACTTGAGGGCACTTTCACCCTGGGCGACTTTTTGGACCAACTCAAGGCATTGCGGAAGATGGGGCCAATTAGCAACCTGATGGGCATGGTTCCCGGCATGACTCAACAGATGAAGGGTTTGGATACGGGAGTCGACGAGCGGCGGATCGACCGCATTGAAGGCATCATCAACTCCATGACCCCGTCCGAGCGAGCAGATCCGGAAATGATCGATGGCTCGCGGCGCTCCCGGATTGCTGCTGGGAGCGGCACCCAGCCAGGTGAGATCAACCAACTCGTGCGGCAGTTTCGCGAGATGCGGAAGATGATGAAGCAGATGGGTCGGGGCCCCGGGCGCAAGAGTGGAAAGGGTCGTAACCAGAGAAAGGGTGGCAAGAGGCCGGGAGGCCGGACCACGGATCGAGGCCCAGTGCTGGTGGACAAGAAGAAGGGGTTGTCCCTTCCCGGGCTCGATGATTTGCCATCTGGCCTAGGGGTTCCAAAGGGGGGTTTGTCCCTGGACTGAGCTCAACAGTTCGGTAAAACGCCGGGCTGAAACGGGGATCCACAGCAGGGGCTGGAAATTGGTCCGAATCCCGGCAGACTGGATGACTGAATGGGCGCATCCTGCGAGGCGCCTTCCCCGCCAGAGAGTGTGGGGCCCCAGACTAGGGATACTCCTAGTTGGGGGAAGCCTGACGAGACAGAGAGTGGTACCGACGTGGCCGTGAAGCTCCGCCTGATGCGGATGGGCAAGAAGAAGCAGCCGACCTATCGGGTGGTTGCTGCCGACTCGCGCAAGGCGCGCAATGGTCGGATTATCGAGGCGCTGGGCTTTTACGACCCCCGCCGGGACCCATCCGTGATCGAGATCGACAATGAGAGGGCAGTGGGCTGGCTGCGCACTGGTGCTCAGCCGACTGAACGGGTCGAGAAGCTCTTGAAGATCTCTGGTGCTTGGGATCAGTTCAAAGACCAGCCGGCTGGGACGAGTTCGTCTACTCCACCGCCGCCGAAGGTCGAGGCCTCGGCTCCTGTTGCTGAGGAAGCTGCGGAAGAGGCTGTTGCTGAGGAAGCTGCGGAAGAGGCTGTTGCTG
>MDTE01074758.1_pt1 | contig 56156 bp, 62 predicted proteins | sample 811231 | NCBI WGS metagenome assembly MDTE01 (sample SAMN05326651, study PRJNA326480) | marine metagenome | isolation source: seawater | place: Indian Ocean: Red Sea | collected 2010 | reverse complement strand
CCGAATTGTGAAACAGAAGAGGGAGAACTAGAGTCGTTTCCATCGACGTTGATACCTGGTCTACGTACTTTTATTCGACTGCATTTAGAGCGCCCCGTGGCTGTTACAAGACATGACCGATTCGTACTACGAACGTATTCGCCCGCGGTTACGGTTGCTGGTGGGATGGTGTTGGATCCACATCCTGGGCATGGTCGATTACGTACTGGTCTCGGTCGAGTGCGGTTGAGGAAGCTTGCGCATACCGACAGAGAAGCCGTCGCCGTTATGATTTCGCAGGCCGCGGGACATGGAATTTCGAGCGCATCCTTGGTGTCACGCATTGGCCGACCAGTAGAAATTATTGAAGAGCTAGTAAGTTTGCTGATTGCTGACGGAATGGTATCTCAAGTAGGAGAATTGTTTGTAACAAAGCTGAGGCTTGATGAGGTTTCAGAGAGACTTACGGAAATGGTGGAGGGCTATCATCATGAATACCCGCTAGGTCAGGGCCTTCCCAGAGAAGAGGCCCGAGAACGGTTAACTAAGTATGCGGGCGCAGAATTGTTTCAATATGTAGTAGCGAAGTTAGTTGACGAGAATGTACTCGCCGCAGGCCCATTTCTTTCGATGTTAGATCACGAGATTGTTCTAAGTGAACAAGAAACTTTCATAAAGGAGAAACTCGAAGAATTGTACTTGGCGGGTGGCCTGACTCCTCCAGAACTTAAGCAAATAATTATCGACGAGGCTTTTGACAAGACATCTGTCGACCACATGGTCACACTGCTTATCCGAGACGGTGCGCTTGAAAGGGTGAGCAGTTTGTTATTTCATAGGACGGTGCTTGAGCGTTTAAGGAGCGACGTGCTTTCATTTAAGGCAATTCAAAATGAATCTGTTCCGCTTGAGATGGCGAAATTCAAAGAGCGATTTGGCGTGAGTCGAAAATACGCTATTCCTCTACTCGAGTATCTTGACTACGTACATGTGACGCGGCGTGTGGGAAGCGGTCGTATTATTGTTTGAGGTTTTGCTAGCGAACTTTTCGTCGAAAGAGCAGTGCTTATGGAGACGGATGTTTCGGTAAGGGTAATAATCAGTTTGGAGGGTACAATATAGCTATGGCAGAGCAGCAAGAAAAACCTTGTTTTACCGTATGCGTGTTTCAGGATTATGAATGGGCCTCGCGGGGTTTAGCCGCCCTAACGGACAACGGTTTCTCGGTAGATTCCTTGTCTCTCGTTGCCCAACGGTCTAATGATGTCGATGTTTTACTCGAAGAAATATTTGGCGTTGGAGGATTAGATATAACCTTGGATATTGCAGGGTTGGGCGATTCGGTTGCACGTGGACCTTTGGTCAGTACGCTGCAGGGTAATGACAAGGGCCTTAATCAGGTAGGCATGGCGGCCACAATGAAGCGGGCGGGTTTTCAAGATCACGATGGTTTTATTTTTGAAACGCTGACAGGGCGAGGTGGTGTGTTAGTTGCGGCGGAGGGTGAGTTGCGAGCAGCGGATGCGTTAGCGCTTTTCCATGCTTATGGTGGCGGCAATGCAGCAATCGGTGCATGGAGAGGTCGCGTATAAGAATTCTTGGGTTCTGGGTATGATTTTTAATAGCTAGTTTCCTGTTTCATTAGCGGGTTTGTGTAGTATCCAGAAAACGAATCGCAGGGGGCATTAGGTGGGGCATGGCCTCGGTCTTGGTCCGATCCCGTTCTCGAAATCATATTCACCCTATACGCCAATTGAACGACGGCGCAGGGCGAATCGTTCCGGTGCGGTTGGACCACTTAAGTTAAAAGCGTCTCGTTCGGGTTTACCGTCAGGGAAACCGAGTGGCGCCGACCGAAAGGAAGCGTCTATTCTTCCAGACGACTTAGCTCCGACTGAGTGGGCGTTTTCGATCGCGGTTGATCAAGAGCGAATGCAGCGTTCGCTTGCAATTTCTTTTGCGAGTCATATTTCAGTTGCAGTTCTAATTGTTTTCCTGATCGGCTTGTCGCCAGTACGCCAATACGAAGAGGTTGAAACTGTTGCCGAAAACTACACAGGGATCGTTTGGATTCCAGAGGAAGGATTAGGCGGCGGGGGTGGAGGCGGCGGAAATGAATCGCTTGACGTTCCCCAGGTGGTAGAAGTCGAAGGGACGGATGAGTCCGATTTTGACATTCCCATCGAAGAAAGACCAGAGCTAGTTGAACCAGAACCCGAAGAGCGAGAGGAAATTGTAAGTCAGGCACTGTCTATTTCTGCTTTGACCGCGGCCTCATCGGTAGAGACTAGGACTGGTGTTCTGGATGGTGTTCGGTCTGCTTCTACTGATTCACAAGGAACAGGCTCCAATAATGGCGCTGGTACGGGTGAGGGTGGTGGTATTGGTCCAGGAGTTGGCGATGGTCTTGGTGCTGGTGAGGGCGGAGGGACTGGGGGTGGAGTTTTTAGGCCCGGAAATGGTGTCGCTCCCCCACGAGTTATTCGCGAGATTAGGCCAGAGTACACCTCGGAGGCCATGCGGGCTCGAATACAAGGGACGGTCTGGCTCGATGTTGTTGTTCTTCCGGATGGTACGGTCGGCGATGTTACGGTGTCAAAATCGCTTGATACCGTATTTGGTCTCGACAGTCAGGCTGTGTCAGCAGCGCGCCAGTGGTTGTTTGCGCCTGGGACTAGACTCGGAGAACCGGTGGCCGTACTCGTTACATTGGAATTGTTTTTTAATCTTCGCTAAAAGAAAAAAGCCTGGAACCGCGTGGGTTCCAGGCCTTATCAGTTCGCACGTGTAATCGAAAACGATTACATCATACCGCCCATACCACCCATACCACCCATACCGCCCATATCTGGAGCAGCTGGGGCGGCCGCAGGTTTCTCTTCAGGGATATCCGCAACAAGCGCTTCGGTCGTCAACAAGAGTGAGGCAATTGATCCGGCGTTCTGCAAAGCCGTTCGTACTACTTTTGTTGGATCGATGACGCCTGCGTCTACAAGGTTTTCATATGTTTCTGCTTGTGCGTTGAAGCCTTCTTGATCATTCTTCGCTTCACGTACTCTCTGGACAATAATTGAACCCTCATGTCCAGCATTCTGTGCGATCCAACGCATCGGCTCTTCAAGGGCCCGTTTTATGATATTGACGCCAATCTGTTGGTCACCGTCGAGCGACATGTTGTCAAGGGCTCGTGACCCACGTAACAGAGCAACACCACCACCGGGGACGATACCTTCTTCAACTGCAGCTTTTGTAGCGTGCATGGCATCTTCAACGCGAGCTTTCTTTTCTTTCATTTCGGTCTCGGTTGCCGCGCCAACCTTGATGACCGCGACACCGCCGACCAGTTTCGCAAGTCGCTCTTGTAACTTTTCGCGGTCGTAATCGGATGTTGTTTCTTCTATTTGGGCTCTGATCTGTTTTACTCGGCCTTCAATAGCGGCCTGTTCACCGTCACCTTCGACAATCGTTGTGTTGTCTTTGTCGATTGTGACTTTCTTAGCACCACCAAGATCATCGATATTAATGTTCTCTAACTTTAGGCCGAGATCCTCGGTGATGGCCTTTCCGTTGGTCAGTGTAGCGATGTCTTCGAGCATCGCCTTACGTCTGTCACCGAATCCAGGAGCTTTAACGGCTGCGCCCTGGAGTGTTCCCCGTAGCTTATTGACCACCAACGTGGCCAAGGCCTCACCTTCGATATCTTCAGCGATGATAAGTAATGGACGGCTCAGTCGTGCCACCTGCTCAAGCAACGGTAGCAGGTCCTTCATTGAGCTAATTTTCTTCTCATGAATGAGAATAATCGGATTCTCAAGCACGGTTTCCATACGTTCGGCATCGGTTACGAAGTATGGCGAAAGATAGCCGCGGTCAAATTGCATCCCTTCGACGACATCCAATGAAGTCTCCAGTGTTCTAGCTTCTTCGACCGTAATTACGCCATCTTTACCGACTTTTTCCATGGCTTCGGCAATGATTGTTCCAATTGTCGAATCATTGTTGGCGGAAATCGTGCCGACCTGTGCGATCATGTTTCCACTAACCCCGGAAGACATCGCTCGTAGCTCAGCGACAACGGCTTCTACGGCCGCTTCGATGCCACGTTTAATTTCCATCGGATTGGCGCCGGCAACAACGTTTTTTGCGCCTTCACGGTAGATCGCTTGTGCTAGGACCGTAGCGGTTGTTGTGCCATCACCAGCGATATCAGACGTTTTGCTCGCAACTTCACGAACCATCTGAGCGCCCATGTTTTCAAGCGGGTCTTTTAGGTCTATTTCTTTCGCGACACTCACACCGTCCTTAGTGATTGTTGGGGAGCCAAACTTCTTATCAAGAACGACGTTTCGTCCTTTTGGCCCCAAGGTCACCTTGACGGCATTCGCGAGTTGGTTGACGCCTTCGATGATCATCTGACGTGATTTCTCACCGTAAACAATCTGCTTTGCCATGTTCTCGAACTCCAATCACAAAATAACTATTTCGATCGTACGAACTATCTATCCTATTTGCCTTCTATGACGCCGAGGATTTCATCCTCTCGCATAATGAGAAACTCTTCGCCGTCTAGCTTGATCTCCTGACCGGAGTATTTGCCAAACAGCACGGTGTCACCGGCCTTAACATCTAAGGGAGTGACAGTTCCGTCATCTTTTACTTTGCCGTTTCCAGCAGCGATGATCTTGCCTTGTTGCGGCTTTTCCTTTGCAGTGTCGGGGATGATAATTCCTCCGACCTGTTGTTCACCTTCCTCGATTCGCTCGACGATGATGCGGTCGTGTAGTGGTCGTACCTTTACAGCCATGAACCTTGTGCTCCCTTCAAGATGGGTAAAAGGCGAAACCCTTAAGCCTTCGCGAAAATGCGTCTTTTCTTAAGGGCCTAGTCCGTGACAATGTTATCTATAGCAGTCACAGGCCAAGACTGCTAATTTAATCTGTCTTTTGAGCCTGCGTCAAGTTTCGACGACCCGAGGGTCTAACTTACCCCGTCCTTTTGAGCCGATAGGCGGCAATTTTGCGGGTAAGGGTGTTTCGGTGCATTCCCAATAATGTTGCTGCTCGCCCAAGGTTTCCATTCGAACGTGTCAGTGCGCTTGTTATGAAGCGCTTCTCGATTTCTCGACGAGCGTCGTCGTACAGTATCCCTTTGGTCAGCATCTCATCAACCAGACGATTGAGTTGTTCCCGCACGCAGGAGAGCCTTTCTTACCGCTTAGATTGTCTCGGTGCTTCTAGCGCAGTTGACAATCGGTTAATAGGTTATACGCTTCGATATATTTTGATTGGGTATTTGTAATTACATCGTCGGGCAATTCCGGGACCGGAGGGCTGCGATTCCAGTTAATTTTATCTAGGTAGTCCCTAACGTACTGTTTGTCAAAACTTGGCTGCGGGCCTCCACTGACGTATTTATCAGCCGGCCAAAATCGAGAGGAATCCGGTGTTAAAACTTCATCGATAAGGAGAATCTCGTCGTGTCCATGCTCATTGACAATTCCAAACTCGAACTTTGTATCAGCGACAATAATTCCTTTGCTTTCGGCGTGCTTGGCGCCATAGGCGTATAGGTCAAGCGTTAATTGCTTTAAGCGACCAACGAGCTCACGTCCAATCAAGTTCTCGGCCTCAGATTCACTGATGTTGATATCGTGGCCAGTTTCCGCTTTTGTCGCTGGTGTAAAGATTGGCTCTGGCAAGCGATCAGATTCTTTTAGACCTGTTGGTAAGGTAATTCCACAAACTTGGCCATTCTGTTGGTACTCCTTCCAGCCGGAACCCGATAGGTAGCCACGCGCAACGCACTCGATCGTAATAGGGTTCGTTCTCTTTACCAACATTGATCTGCCAGCCAATACGCTGTTGTCATCACCGAGATTGCCGGGATATTCGTTGGGTTCAATAGAAACCATATGGTTTTTTACAAGGTGGGTAGTCTTCTCAAACCAATATGAAGATAGTTGGGTAAGTACTTTTCCTTTGTCTGGGATAGCTGAGCCGAGAACAAGGTCGTAAGCAGAAATACGGTCTGTTGCAACCATCAACAAATGTTCGTTATCAACTTCGTACATGTCGCGAACTTTGCCTCGACGGTGGTTTGTTAATCCTTTGAGGTTCGTTTCAAAAATGGGCTCGTGAGTAGGCACAGGTTCCTCGTATGACATTTAAAGGCGAGTAGCTTACTGGCTCAGACCGAAAGACCGCAAGATTAAAATATAGTACGTTCACTGTGGCATGCGTACATTCGTCAAGAAATACCTCGGCATTGCGATCGCATTATTGTTGATGATGTTCTTTCTTCGAAATGTTGATTTCGGAGGTGTGATCGACGCAATTGGCGCCGCGAGACAAGGAGTTATTTTTCTTGCCTTCTTAGTACTAACGTTAGGCTATGTAATCCGTGCGATCCGATGGAAATATTTATTAAGCCCGCTCGGGCAAGTATCGTTAGGGGTAGCGCTGCATTCAACCATGATTGGGTTTGCAGTGAATGCGATCCTTCCCGGGCGTGTTGGCGAACTGCTGCGACCGTACCTTTTGGCTAGACAGGAACGCTTGAGTGTAAGTGCGGTTGTGGCTACGGTTTTAGTCGAACGCGTACTTGACCTTGTCGCCATCCTTGTCATGTTTGGTCTGTCAGTTGTGATTTTTGATCCCGGGTTTGTAGATGCCAATGAATCGATTATGGCTGGCATAAATGCCGGTGCTAGTGTCGCAGCGGGCGCAGTGGTATTGATGCTTGGCTTGGCAAGTATTGCGGCGAGTGGGCCAAAGTTTGTAGATAAATTAGTGAGGTGGTTGGTCGCACCCTTACCGGACGGATTTTCTGGTTCTGTGGTTCAAGTAACCAGTCGTTTTCTGAAGGGCTTTGCTGTTATGAGAGAGATACGGCCGCTAGTGTGTTCCATGGTGTGGTCGATAGGTCTTTGGGCAAGTATTGGCTTAAGTTTATGGTTGGTCACGGTGGCATTTGATATTGAAATGCCTATTGCAGGGGCTGGTGTAATCGTAGTTCTTATTGCCGTTGGGGTCGCGGTGCCGACACCTGCTGGCGTAGGTGGTTATCATGCAGCCTATCAGCTTGGGGTCACGGGTCTGTATGGTGCCGCCGACACTGCTGCAGTTGGGGCTGGCTTAGTTGCTCACGTTTTGTCATTTTTACCGGTGACGTTAATTGGACTGGTGCTTATGGCCCGATCTGAGATGAATTTTGAGAAAATTTCTAACGTTCTTGGGGATAGTGAAACCAAGGTACAGTGAGTCGATTTAAACCGTACAGAGCTCTACAGTAATGTGATGGACCGTAGCCACATCAAAACACAAGGGGGATTCTGTGAAATGTCCGTTTTGTGGGAATCTTGACGACAAAGTTGTCGACTCCCGTGAAGGCAAAGAAGGTGAGGTCATTAGGCGGAGACGGGAGTGCGTTAGCTGTGGCCGGCGTTTTACGAGCTACGAACGTATTGATGAGATTCCCTACATGGTCGTCAAGAAAGACGGCACACGGGAACGGTTTGAGCGACAGAAGGTTATCGCGGGACTTTTGAAAGCGTGTGAAAAGAGACCTGTCAGTGTTAGTGAACTTGAATCTGTTGCCAATAAAGTCGAGGCGACGTTGCAAGAACGGCCGGATAAAGAAATTTCGACAGAAGAAATCGGGACTTTGGTCATGGATGCACTTCGGGCATTAGATGCGGTTGCTTACGTAAGATTTGCATCGGTCTACCGACATTTTCGAGATATTGGAGAATTCATGGCTGAACTCAAGGGATTACTGAAGCCGAAAGATTAACGCTTACAGAGGATCGTCTGTTTGTTGTGAGGGGGCTGAGAGAGGGAATGAAATTATTGGGACAGCTTACTTTCAAGTATCTGATTGGGTGCGATTAGTTTGTCAATCGGCATGTTTCTTACATTGCCGACAACGGCCTCTGCTGGAATGAGTCCGATGAGCTCAGTTCCTGAAATCTCGACTTTGTGTTTACTCGCTTCAGTGAAAACTGCATTGAGTGCAACGGCTAATGGGGTGCGTTTGTAATCCGTCAGGTTCATTGATATTTGCACGCCGTTATGTTTATTTGTTGATACTAATAGCCCTAAGGCTTTTACGAATGGAAGCCCGCCATTACTCGAACGAATTGTTAGGGCTATCTGTCGCGCAATGTTGAGGTTTTGGGAACGAAGGTTCACATTAAATGCGATCAGTGGGCCTCGAGCACCAACGACACAGACCCCAGCGGACGGGTGCGGTCGTGGAGGGCCGTAATCCGGTTGCCAATCGACGTGCTGCAGCTTAGTTTTAAGTTTCTCAAAACCACCTTTTCGTATCTGTTCGAGTCGCCGGCGATGGGAAAGCCGTGACGAATCTTCATAGAGAAACACAGGGATATCGAGTGTCTCGGCTAATAATTTCCCTATTGTGTGCGATAAGGCGATGCACTGTTCGAGTGTTGATCCAATAAGTGGCACCAAAGGTACTACATCGATTGCGCCAATTCTTGGATGAATGCCATCGTGTTCTCGAAGATCAATGTCGCGGATGGCGTTGGCCGCCGTTGCGAGGATGGCGTTTTGAACGTCTAGCTCACTACCTGTGATTGTAAGGACGGTTCGATGGTGGGAACAGTCGGAAGAAGAATCGATCACCTCGGCTCTGCTGTTTTGCTCGATTGCGCCTATGATTTGTCGAATGATGGTACCGTTTCGTCCTTCACTGATATTCGGAATGGACTCAATCATGTGTACGAAGCCCTTGCCTCGGAGACTGGCATTCGCTGAAGAATTAGCCGCGGAGTGCTTTCCACGAGCATTCGTCTTGTGTGCCAGTGTCACTAGTATGCCTGATAAGGGCACAATCTATGGAAACGAAATGAGGGTTGCCAGGCCGCTGAACAATTTGTGCAGGCCGTTTCAGGTTGTTATAGCCTCGGCAGGGTAGTTTGTCTTTTGTAGGTTTGTTGTCAGTTAGTGATTTCGAGAATCCGTAGAGCGTAGAGGAAGATACGAACGGTGACTAGATCCCGCGCGGTACCCTTTAGGGTGAGCAAAAAAACAACTAACGTGCGACGAACGCACCGAAGGTCTAGCGTGGACGGTGCGATGACTTTGAACTTCGGAGGAGAAGATTCCGCTGAAGTCAAAAAATCTCTTTCGGCGTCACAATCGTTGCCTTTGGCTACGGTAAGTAGCCGTATCATAGCGACATTCATAGACGTTTCTATCCTTTTTGGACTGAATGTGGCTGTCGTATTGCTTACCCAACGACTTGCCCAGGTGCCTATCGATTTATTCACAGAGTTTCAACTGTTCTTACCACTTTTCGCATTTTTGATGCTTTTGGATTGCGGCTATGTTGTGGCTTTGACAACCTTGGGAGGGCAAACCATTGGCAAGATGATGATGGGCATAAAGGTTGTTCGCCGTGACGATGGAATAGCAGGTTTTCGGACGATTGTGATTAGGACTGCGATAGCTGTTGTTTCCGTCGTTCCGTTCGGTGTGGGTTATCTCTACGCTTTTGTAGGGAAGAGTCATGCCGTGCATGATGTCTTAGCAAACACAAAGGTTGTACGCCGATAATGGGAATGGGGAAAATCGCGTTTTTTGTTTGGACCGCTGGATTCTCTGGTCTTGTGCCGCTGGCGCCTGGCACGGCAGGTTCAGCCGTCGGTCTTGCTCTTTTGGCGCTTGTTAGGGTTTCGAGAAATGATTGGGTAGAGCTATTTGTATTAGTCGTCGTTATTGGTGTTGGGATATGGTCTGCGAATGTTGCCGAGCGGCATTATCGCCGAGAAGACCCCGGTGAAGTTGTTATTGACGAGGTAGCTGGCATGATGCTTACGCTCCTTTGGCTTCCCAGTGGGTGGGCGTCATTTTTGATCGGATTTTTGGCCTTTCGATTCTTTGATATTGTGAAGCCGTTTCCAGCGAAAACAGCTGAAAGACTTCCGGGCGGCTGGGGAGTAATGGCGGACGATCTTATAGCCGGCTTGTATGGGTACGCAAGTGTTCGGATCGCATTGTGGTTGTTGCCGATCGGAACGGCATGAACATGAAAACATTCTCGGGTGAAAAATCTTCGACAGTAGCAATAATTGCTGTTGGAACCGAACTACTCACGCCGGACAAGGTCGATACGAATTCGCTGTTTCTGACTGAAGAACTAAATAGTGTTGGATTTACGGTCACGCAGAAGACCGTTGTTGGCGATGATGCTCTCGAGCTGGAGTCAGCTTTTCGGTATTCGTGTGGCGTTGCTCCATTGGTAATTATTACTGGCGGGCTTGGGCCGACCGACGATGACCGTACACGTGATGTTATCGCGTCGGCACTGGAACGCCCGTTAGAGCTTGATAAGACGGTCTTGGAAGGTATTCGGAAAAGGTTTGCTGAGCGGAATCTCAGAATGCCTGAAATAAATCGACGCCAGGCAGAGGTTCCACGAGGCGCTGAGATGCTAATTAATCGGCATGGAACGGCTCCAGGATTAGTCATTAATGACGAATCAGTAACGACGGTGCTCCTACCTGGGCCACCGAAAGAGTTGCAGCCGATGTTTAAGCAGTATGTGGCTAGCCGGCTCAAAAGCGCGAGTTCGGGTAAACGAATTTACAGGCGGATTTTGAGAACGACCGGAGAGACAGAGTCTTTTGTCGACGAGTCTGTTAAGCCCATCTATCAGAGTTGGTTAGTGAGGGCTACCCCTATCCATACGACAATTTTGGCCTCACTAGGACAGATAGATTTACACCTTAGTGTGGGGAGTGATAGCGAGGTTGAAGCCAAGGCAATACTAGATGATGCGACGTGTGAGTTGCGGACGAAGCTAGGTCTGTTGCTATTTAGTGAGGATGGGCGAAGTCTGCCTGAGATTGTAGGTGGGCTTTTACGAGACCATGAGGCAACGGTTGGTGTTGCGGAGTCATGCACAGGAGGTCTTATTACTTCGCGGCTTACTGATTTCCCCGGTAGCTCGGTGTATGTGTATGGCGGGGTAACTACATACAGCGACGAAGCCAAAGTTAAATTGCTGGATGTGAATATCGAACTGCTTGAGCGTTATGGAGCTGTTAGTGAAGAAGTGGCTATAGCGATGGCTTTGGGGGTGCAAAAACGCCTAGGTGTGGAGTTTGGTTTGAGCGCAACGGGAATTGCTGGGCCAGCGGGGGCGGTGTCGGGTAAGCCTGTTGGTACGGTGCATGTAGCGCTAGTGGGCCCTGATAGCGATATTATCTCGAGACGCTGCCAGCTACCAGGTGATCGTAGGCGGGTGAAATTTCAAGCTTCTCAAGTTGCGCTTAACCTCCTACGGAAAAAGTTACTGTCTAGCTAGGTGTATCACTACATATTATGGCCCTGATTCTGCAGAGTCGTTTCATAGGGCAGTTACTATCGTAAGCGGTCTCGCTCAAAAAGCTGGATTTGCAGCGGCAAAAGCACGGCTTAGGCGTTAAAGGACAGTAGGAAGACTAATATTGAAGAGGAAAGAAGAGGTTGTTTGCTGTATGTCTGCCGGAGAACGAAGGGTTATATGACTGAGAGTTTGAGGAGTCCCGTGGCTGTTTTGGGATGTGGAGGATGGGGGACTGCTCTTGCCGTTCATTTGGCTAGTACGGGTTGTCCAGTCAGACTTTGGGGGCGCGATCAGAGTCTTATCCGGAGTTTGGCTGAGACGAGGGAAAACTCTGTTTATCTGCCTGGAGTTGTTTTGGCGGAATCAGTTGAGCCGATGTCCGCTATGGAGTGTGCGTTGCGGGGCGCACGATATGTTGTTGTTGCGGTTCCATCTCATGGTGTGCGGAAACTCATGCGAACAATCGCTGGCTATATTGAGTCTGGGGTGACGATCGTCAGTGCAACAAAAGGGATAGAGGAGAGAACCCTATTACGAATGTCTCAGGTCATTCAGCAGGAACTTCAAGTAGAGCATTCGATAGTTGTTCTGTCTGGGCCAAGTTTTGCTGCGGAGGTCGCCCGAAGTTTACCAACGGCGGTTGTCGTTTCTGGAGAAAGCTCGAAAGCTATCGCCGAGGTTCAACGTGACTTTCGATCTGGGACGTTTCGACTTTATGGGTGTCAAGATACGGTCGGGGTTGAGGTCGGAGGGGCACTCAAGAACGTAATGGCCATCGCGGCAGGTGTTGTTGAAGGTTTAGGACTAGGTCATAACGCATTGTCGGCCATTATCACTAGGGGACTTGCTGAGAGCACAAGATTAGCCTGCGCGATGGGTGGCGAAAGAGAAACGCTTTCGGGTTTGAGTGGGCTTGGGGACCTTGTTCTGACGTGCACTGGAGGATTAAGTCGTAATCGGCGGCTAGGGCTTCAGTTAGGTCAGGGGGTGGCATTACCGGACATCCTTCAAGCGACTCGGACGGTTGCGGAGGGAGTTAGGACAACGGAAGCGGCGATTAATCTTGGTGAACAGCTTGGTGTTGAACTACCAATCGCTTCTCAGATGTCGGATGTTTTCGCATGTCGAAAATCCCCGGAGGAAGCAGCGGAGCAATTGATGTTACGAAAACAACGCGATGAGAGAGATGGATGAGTGTTGTCGAACGTTTAAGGTTGGGACTTCGGCGAACCGCGGAAGAGTGGTCAAGGCGATTAGACGGACTTTCGGGTAGGTCTGGATCCAGCGATAAAGCCTTAGCTGTTGACCAGGAGTCAGTGGGATTACTCGAGGAACTGTTGATTGAGGCAGATGTCGGTCTGGCAGCGACTAAGACGATTCTTGAGCGAGTTAACCTGAAGAATGACGAGGTCGGGAGGAATTTGCGTGCTCGTGTACGAGCCGAAGTTCTCAATATTTTGACCGGGCCGAGATGTGAGCCACACCAAAAGAACGCACTGAATGTCGTACTCGTTGTAGGGGTCAATGGGACAGGAAAAACCACAACCGTTGGCAAACTGGCTGAGTTGTGGAGGAGCGAGGGAAGAGTGCCGCTTATTTGTGCGGCGGACACATTTCGTGCGGCCGCCGCCGAACAAGTTGAGACGTGGGCAAGACGTGCGGCTGTGGACATTGTTCGCTCGAGTCCTGGCGCGGATCCGGCGTCTGTCGTTTACGATGCGTTGCAGGCAGGAATGGCGCGTAAATGTGATGTAGTTGTCGTGGATACCGCAGGCCGCCTACACACTCGTAGTGATTTAATGTCTGAGCTTGGAAAGATTAGACGTGTGGTTGCGCGAGAAATTGACGGGGCCCCTCATGAAGTGTTGATGGTTTTAGATGCGACCGTAGGTCAGAACGGGATTGTTCAGGCCCGACAGTTCTTAGATGTTGTTGGTGTTACGGGCATCATACTAACAAAGCTTGATGGGACTGCAAAAGGAGGCGTTGCGATTGCAATTGCCGAAGAACTTGGGCTTCCAATCCGTTACGTTGGTGTTGGAGAAGGCATTGCGGATTTATTGCCATTCACCCCAGAAAGTTACGTTGAGGCACTTTTCGGTAAGCCTACGATTTGTACTGGTTGAGGTGGCAATGTGACTGTCGATGCGAAGCATATGCAGCAGGCTCTTCGGCTGGCAGCGAATGGTCGAGGGAAGACCAGTCCAAACCCCATGGTCGGTGCGGTTGTTACTGGATCTGACGGTCGAATTGCAGGGATTGGTCATCATGAGCGTGCCGGCGGACCCCATGCTGAAATTCAAGCGCTACAGGCAGCGGGTCAGTTGTCAGTAGGGGGAACGCTCTATTGCACACTAGAGCCCTGCTGTCATCACGGACGCACTGGGCCATGCACGGAAGTAATCGTTGCGGCGGGGATTAAGCGGGTGGTATTGGCTACATTGGATCCAAACCCACTCGTCCATGGGAATGGTGTTGCGTACCTTCGGAAACGTGATATTGGCGTCGACGTTGGGCTTTATGAGAAAGAGGCTAAACAGCTGAATTGTACGTTTTTTACATGGGCAGTAAAGGGGCGTCCATTTGTGACTATGAAGGTTGCCTTGAGTTTAGATGGCTGCCTAGGTCGCAAAGAGCAAGCTAGAACAAAATTGACCTCTCAAAGAGCAGATTCATACGTGCACGGTTTACGAGGAGAGGTCGATGCAATTGCAGTCGGGTCAAATACGATTCTCGTTGATGATCCATTACTCACTGTTCGTCATGCCGTGCGTGATAGACCACTGACAAGGGTTGTGTTTGATCGGCGACTTCGGGTCTCACCTTCAGCTCGTTTGTTTGGTACGCGGGAAGCCGGTCCTATCGTTTTGATTACTACGGAAGCTCAGTGCGAACGAGGATTAGACCGGGTTCAGGCACTTCGAGATGTTGGTGCAGATATTGAGATCTTGACGGAAACGGATGATATGTCAGTTGCTTTGCGTCGGCTTGGCAGGCGTGAAATTACGTGCCTTCTGGTTGAGGGTGGAAAATCTATCCATCAGGCACTGTGGGGGCAGCGCCATGTCGATCGGGTGAACATGTTTATTGCGCCTATTCGATTGGGTGTCGACGGAAAACGATGGTTGAATCCAGATCTTGTAATCAAGGAATTGTCGGGGATTAAGATAAGCAATTTCGGGCCAGATATGTTGGTGGAGGGTGATGTTTACAGGAATCATTGAATCAGTCGGGACGGTAACCAGTATCTCTGGGTTGGCGAGAGGGTTACGGATTTGCATCGCTACGGGGTTAGCTGGCGACTTGATTGAAGGCGAAAGTATCGCAGTGGACGGTGTTTGTTTGACAGCTGTTTCTATTGAGCAAGGTTTATTTTTCGCGGATGTATCACCAGAAACTGTGAGGGTGACTTCAATTGGCGCAATGAAAATTGGGTCGATCGTGAATTTGGAGAGAGCGCTTGCGGCAACTGGTCGTTTTGGTGGTCATGTTGTTCAGGGGCACGTTGACGACGTCGGCACCGTAACTGAGATTACAAGGGAGGTTGATTTCTGGCGCGTAAAGATCGGTTACCCAGATGGATTACTTCCGTACATCGTGTACAAGGGCGCAGTTGCTGTTGATGGGATAAGTCTGACAGTAGCACGAATTGGACAGGGTGAGTTCGATGTCCAGATCGTCCCGTTTACGTGGGATCATACAAATTTGAATTCTTGTTCATCTGGTGACCAGGTTAACCTAGAGTGCGATATCATCGGGAAATATGTTGCCCAGATATTAAAGAGTGGATGTTTGGAGAGTGATGGGTAAGTCCTAGGGCCTTAGTAATCAGGAGTAGGTTGTGGAGTCCAAAGAAACCCCGAAGGCTAAGAAAGATTTAACAGGCACTGACCAAAAAGCAGGGACTTTTGCGACGGTTGATGAGGCGATTCAGCAGTTGCAAGCAGGTGGGATGGTCATCGTCGTTGATGACGAGGATCGAGAGAATGAAGGCGATCTTGTCATTGCGGCCGACATGGTTACGCCTGATGCGATTAACTTTATGGCTAGATATGGACGAGGTCTAGTCTGTTTATCGATGACAGGTCAACGGCTTGATGAACTCGATATTCCGATGGCTGTCAGTGACAATACATCGAGGTTTGAGACCGCATTTGCGGTGCCGATAGACGTAAAAGCAACTACGACTACAGGAATTTCTGCGGCTGATAGGGCGGCGACTATCAGGGCGGCGATAGATCCAAGTGCAAGACCGAGCGACTTCGCTAAGCCAGGTCATGTGTCGCCGCTTCGTGCACGTGACGGGGGTGTTCTTGTTCGGGCGGGACAAACAGAAGCATCTGTTGACCTAGCGCGGTTGGCTGGTTTGTACGCGGCAGCGGTTATTTGCGAAATCATGAACGAAGACGGGACGATGGCTCGTGTTCCCGACCTGTGCGAATTTGCTGCCCACCATAAGCTACCGATGATAACGGTTGAAGCGTTGATTAAGTACCGGATGTGTCATGACCGCCTAATTAGACGTGTCGCTTCCGCGAACTTGCCAACCGAGCACGGACCATTTGTTGTTAACGCCTATGAGAGTCTTATTGATGGACAGACCCATATGGCACTTGTACGAGGCGAGTTGGGACACGGTGAGAAAGTATTGGTTCGAGTACATTCGCAGTGTTTGACTGGTGATGTGTTTGGGTCGGCTCGATGTGACTGTGGCCGCCAATTATTGTTAGCTATGGAGCGGGTCGCGAAGGAAGGGCGTGGCGTACTACTGTATCTAAACCAAGAGGGTCGGGGTATTGGACTGGGAAATAAGATACGAGCATATGAACTCCAGGACGGAGGATTGGATACGGTTGAGGCGAATGAACAACTTGGGTTTAAGCCAGACCAGCGTGATTACGGTATCGGTGCTCAAATATTGGGTGATCTTGGTATCCGCACCATGCGCCTCTTGACGAATAATCCAAGGAAATTTGTTGGGCTAGAAGGGTATGGTCTTTCTGTTTTGGAGTCGGTTCCTTTGGAGGTGCCACCTTCAGAATTTTCGAAGGATTACCTTAAGGCAAAAAAAGAGAAATTAGGCCATCGGCTATCTTCGGTTTAGGACTGAAACTGATGGAGGTCGGCGTACGACGGATAGGCGGTTCTTTTTACAGTGTTCATTCGTCTGTACGGTAGTTAGGCTAAGCGAGTATTGACTGAAATACAACGCCTAATGTAGTATAAGTCATTTTAAATGAATAAGTTAGAGATACTCTTCTGGCGAGACACTGACAGGTCCCATGATTTATGTTTGACGCACTAGGTTCAAGACTGCAGTCCATATTCGGTAGTTTCAGAGCTGAGGTAAAACTCACGCCGGAAGTGGTGGAGCGTGGTTTACGTGAGATCCGAATTGCTCTGTTGGAAGCGGATGTCAATTTTAGGGTTACAAAAGCTTTTATTGACCGTGTTCGGGACCGTGCGGTGGGGCGAGACGTACTTGAAAGCCTTACGCCCGGGCAACAGTTTATCGGGGTTGTGCGGGATGAACTTGTTTCTTTGTTTGGTGAGGCGCAGGAGGGCCTGTCGGAATCGAAAAATCGGCCACGAGTTGTCTTGCTTGTCGGATTGCAGGGGGCAGGTAAAACAACAACCACCGCAAAACTGGGTCGCTGGCTGACCAAGGAAGGCTTCCACCCTCTGATGGTGTCGACTGATACTCGTCGTCCCGCGGCAATTCAGCAGTTATCGATCTTGGGTGAGACTGAGAAACTAAGAGTACACCTCGCCGATGGTATAAGCGACCCGGCTTCGCGTGCTGTCGGTGCTGTGACGAGTGCACGTGAAATGGGCTATGACGTAGTTCTTGTTGATACCGCCGGTCGATTGCATATTGATGATGAACTAATGGGTGAGTTGAATGGACTTCGGTCAGCAGTCGATCCGACAGATGTGTTTTTTGTCGCGGATGCAATGACCGGGCAGGATGCCGTTAGGAGTGCTGGGGAGTTCCACGCGCAATTGGGTCTAACCGGTATCGTTATGAGTAAAACAGATGGTGATGCCCGAGGTGGTGCCGCGTTATCTGTAGTTTCTGTGGTTGGTGTACCTGTGGTTTTCGCTGCGACCGGTGAGCGACTTGAGGACCTAGAGTTGTTTCGAGCTGAGCGGCTCGTTTCTCGCATGCTGGGAATGGGTGATGTCTTGAGCCTGGTTGAACGAGCAGAGCAAGCTATTGAGCCAGACGAAGCCACTGAAATGGTTGGACGATTACGTCGAAACGATTTTACATTGGAGGATCTCAGACATCAGGTGAAGGCGGTGGGCCGAATGGGGCCACTCGATCAGGTTATGAGTATGATTCCTGGTTTGGGGGGTCTTTCGGCACCCGCTAATTCCGTTGACAAGAGTCAGTTGGGCAGAGTTGTTGCGATTATTGACTCAATGACTCCCCGGGAGAGACAGAAACCGAGCATAATAAACGGAAGTCGACGTTTGCGTGTCGCGCGCGGGAGCGGCACAAACGTGCCAGAGGTCAATCGTGTGATGAAGCAGTACGCCGAGATGAAAAAGATGCTGAAGGCAGTTTCGGTCGGAGGGCGAGGCAAACGTAAAGGAAAACGTGGGCGATTTACACCGCGGGCGATTGAGTCATTACGGTCTCTTGCGAGAGGGCAGAGATAGAGTAGAGCAATCTTGAGAACGATTTAGAATCAGACGTGTAAGGGAGAACAATGGTCACAATTAGAATGCGGCGGCATGGTGCCAAGAAGAGTCCGTTTTATAGGATGGTCGTAATTGATTCACACTCCGCAAGCGATGGGCGCGCTTTAGAGGTTGTCGGACATTACGACCCTAAGACGAAACCTGAATCACTACGAGTAGAGCGAGAACGAATTCAGCACTGGGTGGACCGGGGTGCTCAACTAAGTGATACGGTAAGGAGTTTATTGGCAAGACAGCCAGTTGGTGACCTTCCTGAGGCAAAACAGGCTGAGTCTTTGGAGGCAGTAGATTCGTGACCACAGCTCGAGATGTTGTTGAAGTAATAGCCAGAGAATTGGTCGATGACGCCGAATCGGTTGATGTTGTCGAGCGTGACAGTCGGGACGGGGTTAGCGTTTCAGTGGCTACTGGTCCTGGTGATTTGGGCAAGATGATCGGCCGACAAGGCCGTACGGCGAACGCGGTTCGTGTGATAGCAGAGATCGCAGCTGAATGTGAAGGACAGCTAGTCACTGTTGATTTTGACGACGAGCGCGATGGCTAACAATGCTTTACTACTCAGGGGTGAATCGGGTTGACCAGCCTTGGCGACTGGCAAAGTATGGTCAGTATAGGGACCGTTGCAAGGCCGCATGGTCGTCGGGGACAAGTCGTTGTAAACCCATTGACAGATTTTCCTGAGTCTCGGTTTTGCATTGGAGAGCTGGTTTATACGAAGAACGGAACAGCCATAACCGAACTACGAATTACGCAGGCGCGTTTTCAAGGTGGTCGCCCTGTAATTGGTTTTGAGAACGTTCATAGCATTACTGATGCAGATGAACTTCGAGATCGTGAATTACGCATACCTGAATCAACTTTGAGTCAGCTTCCGATCGGGACGTACTATCACCATGACCTTATTGGGTGCGAAGTCGTTACTAGGGCAGGTAAGTCAGTAGGAGTCGTCACGAAAGTAGAGGGCCCGACTGCGTTGCGGCGGCTGATTGTTGTTAAGAAAGATAGGGTTTGTGATGTTCCTTTCGTTGATGCGGTGTGCGTGTCGATAGATGTTGACTCGCGACGTATTTGCATCAATCCGCCAGTCGGGTTGTTGGAGTTGAATGAGAAGTAAGACCACTCGAGAGGGGTTGGCGTAATTGAAGTTTGATGTCGTCACGATCTTCCCGGCACTGGTCGAGGAAATTGTAGGAGTAGGCGTCGTCGGAAGAGCAGCGCGTTCAGGCCTGCTGGATATCGCGGTACATGATTTACGCACATTTACGGATGACGTGCATAGAACGGTCGACGATACCCCCTACGGTGGCGGACCTGGTATGGTGCTGAAGGCTGAACCTTTCATGAAGGCCGTTGCTCATATTGAAAGAGAGAGGGGTGTTCCGGCATCAGTAATCCTTTTGTCACCACAGGGTCGTCAATTGTCGCAGGCGATGGTCGAGCGTATGAGCGCTCTCCGTCACATTGTGCTTTTGTGTGGTCGTTACGAGGGAGTAGACGAACGCGTGCGTACACACCTAGCAACGGAAGAATTGTCAATAGGTGACTACGTTCTTAGTGGTGGAGAGTTGCCTGCTTGCGTCGCGGTTGATGCAATAGCGAGGAAGATTCCGGGCGTGGTCGGTGATGAAAGTTCCGTGACGGGAGACTCATTTGTACGCCATTTGCTTGATTATCCTCACTATACGCGCCCAGAATCATTGGGGTTGCATACTGTTCCGAAGGTGCTATTGTCCGGGAATCATGCCCAAATTAGACAATGGCGTAAGCAAGAAGCGATAAAGAGAACGTTAGAGAAGCGCCCTGATTTAGTCGAGAAACTGGACGTGGAAGAACTTGATGCGGAAGAAAAGGTTATTCTTAAGGCGTTACAGTCAGAGATAAGTTAATTCGGAGTTGATGGATGAACGCGACAGCGATACAAGAAATTGAAAGTGCTCAACTCACTGACCGACCAAGTATGCGACCTGGCGATACTGTTAGAGTGCATGTGAAAGTTAAGGAAGGTGAAAAGGAGCGTGTACAGGTTTTTGAAGGGTTAGTGATCGGACAGCATCGCGGGGGAGTCAGGGCGACGTTCACTGTCAGGAAGGTTGCGTTTGGCCAGGGAGTGGAGCGTGTGTTTCCTTTGCATTCGCCGATGATCGATAAAATTGAAGTGATTCGTTCGGCGAGGGTCCGGCGCGCGAAGTTGTATTTTCTGCGTAAACTTCGTGGTAAAGCAGCGAGACTTCGCGAAAGACGGCGTCGAGTCTAAGGCGTAATTACTTCACGTGGTTTTCGTCATTGCCTCGCGCATATCACATGGCGAAAAAACAATACGCTCGATTCAATCTAGAAAAATCTTTGCAGGGCAAAGGGTACCGGCGAATTGCCGGTGTGGATGAGGTCGGCCGTGGTTGCCTAGCAGGTCCTGTATGCGCAGCAGCTGTCGTGCTTGACGCTGGTGTCAAACTGACGGGGGTCCGCGATTCGAAATTATTGACGGCTAATGCGAGGGAGCGTTTCTATTCTGAGATCGTTGCTTCTTCCGATTGGTCTGTCTCCGAGGTGTCAGCTGGTCGGATCGATCAATTGAATATCCAACAGGCGTCATTGTTGGCAATGCGGAAGGCGGTCATGGGTTTGAGCATCTCCCCTGATTACGTAATCATTGATGGCTCGTGCGTGCCCGAGTTACCGTTCCCGCAACAGCCGATTATTGGTGGCGACCGGAAATGTGTGTCAATTGCTGCAGCTTCGATCGTGGCTAAGGTGACGCGTGACCGGCTAATGATGGCTCTGCATAAAGGTGATCCGCGATATGGTTTTGATCGGCATAAAGGCTACCCGACAGCTGTTCATCTAGACGCGCTTGAAATGTTTGGTTATTCAGAGGTGCATAGGCGTAGCTTTAGGCCAAGGCGGTTATTCAATAGGGCAAGCGGAAACAACTAATCACGTAGTAGCGGTGTTATCGAGCCTCGCAAGATTAGGCTGCAGGCACTCTAGAATTGACACGTGGAAATTACCGCCATATTAAAAATCAGTCGTGTCGTTAGGAGGCTAGTTCTATTACTGGAATAATCGTCTCACGATATCTTTTAGTCCTATATTTTATCGAGGCTGGTCTTGTACTTTTGATTGGACCATGGACGGTGTACTGGGAGCAGAACATTTTTATCGGAATGTACCCTGCGTTCGAGCCGTACGTGTTGGCGTTGACTGTTAGGGGGGCTGTTTCCGGGCTAGGGGTCGTCAATTTGCTCGCGGCGATTATAGAGTTTGGATCGATTGACCGAAGCGCCGGTCCGTTGTGGTGAGAGGATGGAGATGATTCGGCCCGTCACCATGTTTGTTACCGGGGGAGAATCGCTCCTGCAGTTAGGTGAAAGCCCTAACAACGTTGTAAGTAAGCTTGTATCACTCACAGTAGCCTGGGCAAAAGCTGGCATCGGTATCATACAGATACGTGAACCTTGGATGTCCGATCGGGGTTTATTTGAATTGGTCAGCATAGTGGTAGATAGCCTTGCCGTTTTCGACACGAAGGTTGTGGTAAATGATCGGTTGGATATTGCAGTCGCCGCGAAGGCTGACGGCGTTCATTTGAAAGATGAGGAAATATCGACGAGTCGGATTCGAAAGCAGTTTCCCAGAGGTTGGTTGATCGGTCGATCAGTGCACGATCTCGCGACGGTCAGAGAAGTTTGTTGTGGCGATCAGTTGGATTATTTATTGGCGGGTACGGTGAAGGCGACACCATCGACAGTGGCTAAAAAGATAATTGGATTTGAAGGTTTACGAGAGATAGCAATGGCAACCGATGTGCCGGTGTTAGCGATTGGCGGTTTGGACTTTATCGATTCTGAAAATGTACGTAAGGCGGAGGGTGCCGGGCTAGCAGGCGTTCGATTGTTTATGACGGGCGATGAATTTACGGATGAAGAGCGGGCTAGGCTGATAGCGAAGTGTCACCATTTCTTTGTCGGGGTCGACGGAGATAGAGCAGTTACTCGCTGATTGCGTGTCATTGTGTGCAGTTCCGCTTCAGATTGTTTAATTTTTCAGCATTCTGTTCCTTGGACGAAAAACTGAAGACTATCGGTCTTCGGGTCTTGCTACTCTTGTTCCATGTCCCCGAAAGAGATCGGACCTGGCACCCGACTTAAGGCTGTTCGTGAGTCGAACGGGTTTTCCCTGGCGGATGTTTCGAGGCGCACAAAAATCACTGTTGCATCGTTAGAAGCGTTGGAGGAAGAAAATTTTTCGTTGTTACCCGGGGGAGTGTATACGCGTTCGTTTATAAGAAGCTATAGCGTTGTGCTTGGTCTTGAGTCGACGACTATTGTCGATGAGTTTTACGAACGCTATCCTGATGAGGTTGGTCGAAAAATTGAATTTGATGATGTCGATGTCATCGCGACGACTTCTGTTGAGAGCGAACAATTAATAGCGAAGACGGTCGCAATTGTTGCGGCATTGAGTCTACCGTTCCTCGTTTTCGGGTTCTATTTGACTTTTGTAGATGGAACCGAAAGAAACGGAACTGCTGTGCCAGGGGAATCGCCTACTAGTTTAACGAAGCCTCAATCCCTTTTGGAGCCGAGCGAATCTGAGCCAACGGTCAATGCCGCATCATTTGCTCCTGAGGGAGAAGAGCTAGTCCTTGAGTTGATTCCGCAAGGCGACTGTTGGGTTTCGGTTGTGGTCGATGGCGTAGAGGCATTGTCGAAATTGATGAGGTATGGCGATCGAGAAATAATCCGTGTCTCTGACGAAGCCGTATTGAATGTTGGTGACGCCGGTGCTCTTTCGTTAAAGATAAATGACAGAGCGACGAAGAGTCTCGGTAGTGGTGGTCAGGTGGTGACCGCCATCATCGATCTTTCTAATTACCAGAGCTACCTCTTAGATTAAGAAAGCAACAACCCAGTCAATGTTTTCGGCGGCGCGGAGTTTGACTCCTTCGGCTGACTGCCTGTGTTTTGGCCGCTTTACGACGAACTTTGTCCCGAGCGCGGATCTTTTCGATACGCCATTCTGAGCGCATTTGAGACAATCCGTCCATGTACACTGCAACGGTGTCACGGTCTGAATCGTTTCTTAGCGTCTTAAATAGATCGACCGCTTCTAGTAGATCCCGTTCGATGCTGGATTTGGTAGTCTCGTAATAGAGTGATTTGATTCGATGGATCGCTTTGCTGCTCATTAAGAAGCCGTTGCTTAAAAGTTGGTGATTGGGCCTGAGTAGTAGACCGAATTATTCAATATCTTCGGATGAGTTTTCGAAAACTAGACACTTACTGTTGTTCTATTTCTCGATTTCTATATCGAGTCCCTTTGTATCGATCGAATAATCGAGGATTTCGGCGCCAGCCGATTCTACTGCCCGCTGAACAGCATGGCGTGTGGTCGGATCAATAACAAAGATTGCGCAGCCCCCCCCTCCAGCTCCACAGAGCTTTCCTGACATTGCACCGGCATCGAGGCCCGCCTGAATAATCTTATCGATGCGATGATTTGTGACGGTTGGAGCTAAGCGTTTACGGAGTTCCCACTCCGCTGAGATGACTTTACCCACTTCAATCCAGTTACGCTGTTCAAGCGCGAGTTTCATCGAAATAGCAATATCACGAATTTCTTCAAATAGCTCAAAAATAGCTTTGTCGCCGTCAATATGCGCTTTGGTGATCAGCCAGTTGTTGATACCGGAATTACGACTTTGCCCTGTGTATACAAGCAGTATCCGAGCGCTGAGCTCCTCGTGGTCTATCTGTAGCGGCACCCGTTCAATAGATCCGGGACGAAGCATTAGCGTGGCAATACCACCGAAAGTCGCTGGGCGGTAATCTTGGGTACCGGTCGGTACTTTAATTACTTGAGCTTCGAGGTCGCCCGCCAGTTGCATGAGTGATTCGGGTTCAATCGGTTGGTGGTTCCAGCGTTGAAAAGCGGCGCACAAGGCTATGTTAAGCGCGGAGGATCCAGCAAGGCCCGCACCAACCGGTGAACCAGATCGCGTTGATACGACCATGCGGTTGGCGGCGAAGTGGTGCGCAATTCGAGTGAGTAGAGGATTTGTATCTCCGTCCGCAAGTTTCTCGTGGGTACTGACTTCTATCGATGACCCAAGATCGTTAGCAATGAGGCGAAGCGTATCGTCTTCACTAGGTGACAAGGTGCATTCCGCACGTCGAGTGATTGCCACATTAATCGTTTGGGCATTTCTGTGAAATAGGTACAAGGGCCAGATATCTAATGTGCCGCCGGCAAGGTCTATTCGTGTTGGCGCAGAAGAAGTGATGCGCAAGCCCGCATTATAATGTGTCCTGCCAAGCGCACGAATCTGAAATCATAATTGAAGTTAGGTCAATGATTCGGAGCGGCCGAATCGGTAGGTCGGGATAATTATGTCACGACACCTGTACAAAAGAGTCGGCCAGTTGATTATTGCTGGTTTTGATGGCCCTACTGTGCCCGTCGAACTCTGGAATATTGCCAGAGATTTTGAGCTTGGCGGACTCATACTGTTTGCCCGGAACATTGAAGCTCCGCTACAGATTGCAGAGCAGGCTTACGCTGCGAAGCAATTTAAGCAGGAGTGGCCGATGTGGATAAGCGTTGATCAAGAGGGTGGGCGTGTACAACGCATTCAACGGCCACACACGGAGTGGCCGCCTCTGGCGACACTTGGACGGTGCGGGGACGAGCGACTTGCAACGAGTTTTGCGAACGCATTGGCGCGTGAGCTAAAGGTAGTCGGTGTGACGATGAACTTTTCTCCGGTCCTGGACGTCGCGACCAATGCCGATAATCCTGTCATAGGTGATCGGGCCTTAGCCGGTCGGGCGAAGGATGTGTCACGGCTAGGACAGGCGATTATTTCCGCGATTCAGACTAATGGTGTTGCGGCCTGCGGAAAGCATTTCCCGGGCCATGGTGATACGAGTGTGGATTCTCACGTATGTCTTCCTGTTGTGGAGTTGGAGGAGCCGAGACTTCGTGAAGTAGAAATTCTACCGTTTCGCTCGGCGATTGCGACGGGTGTTTCTGGTCTTATGACCGCGCATGTGAGCTATCCTGCATTCGATAAGGAATATCCGGCAACGTTGTCATCTCGGATCGTTAGTAAATTGTTGAGAGAAGAGTTGGGTTTTGACGGCCTAATCATGACTGACGATATGGAGATGGGCGCCATCAGCGACAATTACGATCCAATAGAAGCTTCTGTTCTGGCAATAGCGGCTGGTTGTGACGTGCTTTTGTTGTGTGGAATAGATCATGGCCGGAAGGTATCGATCATAGAAGGCATCATTCATGCAGTTGAGGAGGGTAGGTTGCCAGAAAAGCGCTTGGAGGATGCGTTGAAGCGTCAGCGTCAGGCTAAGGAAAAGTTTTTGCGTGGAGATCTTCTGTGGCGGCCGCCGGGAGCAACTGAGATAAACACCGTGATTGGTTGTGCGGCCCATCAGGAAATTGCTGTTCAGATGCGGAGATATCAGTAGATGCTTAAACCATCTGCCCTTTGTGAGGGCGATCGAATCGCTGTGGTTGCACTAGCGAGTCCATTTGATAAGGACGCATTTCAAGCTGGTCTTGAGGAGATACGTTCGTTTGGGTTGGAGCCTGTTTTTGATGAATCGGTATTTCAGCGATCCGAATACGTCGCGGGTAGTGCATTTGAGCGTGCTCGCAGTTTTCTTGAAGTCTGGGGCGATCCTTCAATCTCAGGCGTTATGGCAGTGCGAGGCGGGTACGGTAGTGCTCAGTTGCTACCTCTTCTTAGCGTAAATGCTCTTCGTAGTACACCGAAGGTGTTAATTGGGTGTAGTGACATTACATCGCTATTAGCCTTTGCGAGTGTTCAATGTGAAATGACCGTATTTCACGGACCCATGGTTCTAACACTTGGAAAGGGTGAACGGTCATACGACCGTTCCTCTCTGATTGGGCAAGTTATGTCAGGAAAAACCTATGGGGCGTTGCCATGCGACGGTGTTGAGGTTTTGAAAACTGGTTCATACCAGGGGCCAATTTATGGGGGCACGCTTACTCAGATTGTTGCATCACTTGGTACGCCTTTTTCATTTAATCCACCTGATGGATACATCTTGCTATTGGATGACATCGATGAGAGACCCTATAGAGTCGATCGAATGATGAATCAGCTACGTCAGGCTGGTCTTCTTCAACGTGCTTCCGCCTTGGTTTGTAGTGAGTTTCAAGGTTGTGTAGAGAATGATGGAAGCTCGTCAGGCCGTTCAGTCTTGGAAAGATATTCTGACGATATAGTCGGTCCGGTATTGTTTGGTCTCAGGACTGGCCATACGGCTCGCCCGATGGTCACCGTGCCACTTGGGGTGAAAGTAACCGTTGAGGCTGGATCTTCAGTTGCTGTTGTTATTGACGAACCAGCGGTCATGGTATGACGGCCTATTTGATTGGCATATGCGGTACCGCGATGGCCTCCTTGGCGGCAATGCTCAAGCAGTCAGGTTGGGATGTTCGAGGATCTGATGTGGGCATCTATCCACCTATGGATCGCTTTCTCGAAAAGCAGGGTATCTCGCCCCTACTGGGATACGACGCATCGCATATTACAGAAGATATTGATGTTGTGATCATCGGAAATGCCGTTTCACGAGGAAATCCCGAGGTCGAACGAGTCTTAGATAAAAGGCTGAGATATGTGTCTTTGCCGGAGATGCTCCGCGAGCGATTCTTATGGAGACAGAAGTCGATTGTTGTCGCCGGTACACACGGGAAGACAACAACGTCGTCCTTGATTGCCTGGGTGCTTGTCCGTGGACGTGTCGATCCAAGTTTTTTGATCGGCGGCATACCTGAAAACTTTGGTGTCAGTTTTCGAATAGGAGAGGGGCCGGCATTTGTAATCGAGGGAGATGAATACGACAGCGCTTTTTTTGATAAAACGGCGAAATGTCTTAAGTATCTTCCGGCCACTGCGATTGTAGGTAATGTTGAATTTGACCATGCAGACATCTACGAAGATATTGACTCGCTTCGAAAGACCTTTCGGCAATTTCTTCATCTCGTCCCTGGAAACGGTCAAGTGCTACTTGGCTCTGATGACGACGAAGCGTTAGCGCTTAGAGAATACGCAAGAGCCCCGGTGGAAACATTTGGTTTTCGTGAAAGTTCAAACTGGCGTGCAGTAGACGTCGTTTACGAGAGCGACAGCACGAAGTTCAGGGTTTTGCACAACGATGTTTTAGTTGGCGATGTGGACTTACCCTTACTAGGTTCCTTTAACGTTAAAAATGCGCTTGCTGCTATTGCTGTTGCGACGGCAATGGAAATAGATTCGACTACATGTACGAGAGCATTGGCTGAGTTTAAGGGAGTTCGGCGAAGGTTGGACTTACGGGGTGTGGTGGGGGATGTCTCTGTTTATGATGACTTTGCTCATCATCCGACTGCGATACGGGAAACACTGGAAGCGTTACGGGCAAAGAGTATGGGCCGAATTCGGGCGGTGTTCGAACCGCGATCTGCAACGGCCTGTCGAAAAGTATTTCAAAAGTCATTGGCAGAAGCACTTGCGCTGGCGGATGATGTCGTTTTGCCACCGGTCTTTCGGTCGTCGATTCCAGCCGACGAACGGCTTTCAATTGGAGAGTTGGTTGCTGATCTGCTGGCAGGTGGTACGCATGCATACGCGGCATCGGACCTTCAAGACTTATGCAAACATATCGTAGAGACTTCGGAGAGAGGTGACGTGGTTGTCTTGATGTCGAATGGTGACTTTGGATCGTTACACGATGAGATACTTGGCCAACTTGCACATAAGTTGGAGGATACTTCGGATAACCAGGACTAATGAAAGCGGACGAGGTGAAGTGGAACATACACCAGGAAGGGGACAGTGCGCTTGTTATTTCATTTCCTGAATCTATCGATCCGATTACCAGTGCGCATTGCGTGGCGCTTGCTTGCAAGATTCGAGGCTGTAGACTTCCGTGGGTTCGGGACGTGGTGGAGGCGTATGCGTCCGTTACCGTATACATCGATCCGCTGGCAGTAGATGACAGTACGGCTGTCGAGGTTGTGAGAAGCATGGCAAGCCTTCCCGTTACAAAGTCTGAGGAACCGCGGCCTTTACGACTACCAGTTTGCTATGGAGGGAAGTACGGACCCGACCTTTTAGAAGTATCGAGATACGCACAGTGTAGCGAGCATGATGTCATTCGAAGGCATTCATCGGTGATGTACCGGGTTTATATGCTGGGGTTTCTTCCTGGATTTGCGTACCTCGGGAAAGTCGATCAGGTAATTGCAATTCCTCGGCGAAAGAGTCCTCGACTCGTCGTACGGGCGGGTTCAGTGGGTATCGCAGGGCAGCAGACAGGCGTCTATCCTTCGCAGTCTCCTGGTGGTTGGCAGATTATCGGGCGGTGTCCGGTCAGGGTAATAGACTGGTCCAAGGAGAAGCCTTTTCTCCTTGGAGTTGGAGCAACCGTTAGCTTTGATCCTATCAGTGAGGATGAATATCAACAGTTGCAAGAGGGTGCGACGTGACGACCCAGGCTTCGCTAATTATTGAAGATCCTGGCCTTCTAACGACGGTGCAGGATTTAGGCCGTTGGGGAGCGCAGCACTATGGCGTGTCGGTTTCCGGTGCGATGGACCGAGTATCACTTCGATTGGCGAACAGGTTAGTTGGCAATCCTGAAGAATTTGCAGGACTTGAGATTACGATGTCTGGGCCGAAGATCCGCTTCAACAAGAACAGTCAAGTGGCGGTGTCTGGCGCAGAGTTTATACTCCGACTCGATGGCTATCTCGTGTCTTCTGACACGCTCTTGACAGTTGAAAGTGGACAAATACTGTCGTTTGGCGAGCGTTTGAATGGGGCCAGGGCGTATCTTGCGGTTGCCGGAGGCTTGGACATTGAGCCCGTTATGGGAAGTCGTTCCACACATCTACCAAGTAAGCGCGGGGGAATTTCAGGGAGGTCGCTTAGAAGAGGAGATGAGTTGTGCGTGGGCGATTTTCGTGGTGAAAGCGTTAGGCCGTGTTCGACTCTGAAGTGGGGGCGAAGGACGTTTGGTGGTGCTAAAGTACGTGTAATTTTTGGTCTGCAGGCGAATTGGTTTCTACCAGAAGCGCTCGATACATTGTGTGCTGAGACATACCGTGTTGGAACTGCGTCGGATCGGATGGGCTATCGCATGGTAGGTGCACCAGTTCACACTTGTGGCTCAAAAGAATTGTTATCGCAGGCGGTTTCGTTCGGGGCCGTTCAGGTGCCACCGTCTGGCGAGTTGATAGTTTCGATGGCAGACTGTCAGACAACCGGAGGTTATCCTAGAATCGCGACGGTCATCACTGCTGATCTTTATCTGCTTGGTCAACTTGGACCAGGGGATTGGGTAGAGTTTTTGCCCTGTGATCGGGCAATGGCCCGGAAGGCTCTCTGTGAGCTCGAGGACTTGATTGCGGTGCGAGGATGAGTACGAAAGAGGATTTACCGGGCGATTTTAGCAAGCGGGAGATTATGAGTGCCTTGGCGGATGCAGTAGGGGGCCAGAGGCTTTTGGTGGATCAGTCGTTAGCCCCCTATACGACATTAAGAGTCGGTGGCGCAGCAGATTTTTTTGTTGAGGTCAGTGATGACGAGAAAATATTGGCATTGCTCCAGGTAGCACATGACTTAAAAATCCCGGTTACGATGCTTGGGGGCGGATCGAACGTGCTCGTCGGGGATCGAGGTATTCGAGGACTTGTTGTTCGTGTTCGTCACGGTCGAATTTTTCGTGCGGGTATTGATGCCGTGCGTGCTTCTGCTGGGGTAACACTAAATGGTCTTGTGCGGTGGATGGTACGCAGAGGGATTAGTGGGATTGAAAGGTGGGCAGGAACACCTGGCACTGTTGGTGGCGCGATTGTTGGGAATGCCCATTTTGGAGGCCGTTTGTTAAGTGAAACAATTAGCAGTGTGGGATTGGTAGCCAAGGGCTGTCGTCAAGAGACCGTGCCTGTTGCAGATATGCGGTTCGAGTATGACGTTAGTAGGATACAGATGACGGACGAGGTTGTTTTGTGGGCTGAGTTTAGGACGGGCGAAGCGAGTCAAGCTGAGCTACTTGAGGCGACGCGCAGGTCATTGCAATATCGAAAGTCGACGCAGCCACTGGGTAAGCCAAGCGCTGGTTGCGTGTTCAGAAATCCATCAATCAATGACAGTGAGTTAGCCTCAAAGATACCTTGTTCTGCCGGAGCGCTGATTGATAGAGCTGGTTTAAAAGGGTCCGTTGAAGGAGCGGTAGTGGTCTCTGAGCGACATGCGAATTTTTTTGTCACGCGTCCGCAGGCAACAGCTATGGACGTTAAGGTGTTGATGGAACGTTGTCAGCAAACGGTGAGACAGAAATTTGACGTGGATCTTGTGCCCGAGATCGTTTTGCTCGGGGAGTTTGAGTAAGAAGATGCAGAATCAATCTACGGAAAAGCATAGCTCTACCCTTGTGGTTGAGGGCGGTCACAAATTGAGTGGTCGTATTGATGTCGAAGGAAATAAGAATTCTGCCTTGCCCTTACTTGCGGCCTGTCTACTTACTGATCAAGTTTGTGAACTAAAAAATGTTCCATGCATCAAAGATGTGGATGTAATGGTGGAATTATTGGTTGGGTTGGGCGCGGATATACAGAGGAAGGATCCAGCAACTCTTAGAGTACAGTGCGCAAAGGTATTAACAGATGAACCAGATCAGAGTCTGGTGGGGCGTCTGCGTGGTTCGGTTCTGCTAGTAGGTCCTCTCTTGGCCCGGATGGGGAAGGTGAAACTTGCTCCACCAGGCGGAGATTTTCCGGCTCGTCGTACGCTTTCCGTTCATTTACAGGCACTCAAAGCGATGGGTGTCAACGAGCGGCATGGCAAAGGGCATATGCTCGATGCGAATGACGGATTACGTGCTGCTTCATTTTATCTTGAGGAAGCATCGGTAACGGGCACGGAAACAGCGGTACTTGCTGCTGTGGCTGCGAAGGGTGTGACAGAAATTCGGCACGCGGCATCGGAGCCTCATGTGGTTGAGCTTTGCACTTTCCTTTCGAACATGGGAGTCGAAATTGAAGGCGCCGGAACTTCTACATTGCGGATTCACGGTGGTACAAAATTGAGCGGGGCAAGTCATGAGCTGAGCGGGGATTACATTGAGGCCGGAAGCTGGGCAGTACTTGGTGCGATTACGGGGGGAGAGGTGGAGGTCCGCGGGGCGAGGTCTAGAGATTTAGAACCGATCGTTACCGTGCTTAGGCGCCTTAACTTAGCGTGTGAATTCGATGATCATCGATTATCTGTGCGCCAATCCAGGCTAAAAGGATGCAGGCAAATTACGACCGCACCGTGGCCTGCGTTTCCAAGCGATATGGTGAGCTTAGTGACGGTTTTGGCGACTCAAGCGGAAGGGCGCACATTGATCCATGACTGGATGTATGAGCTGCGATTATTTGCTTTAGAACAATTGAGTGGAATGGGTGCCAATTTGTTTTTGTGCGATCCACATCGAATTATCGTCGATGGCGCTAGTGCGCTCAACGGCCGCAATTTGGATACGAGAGACCTGCGTTCGGGGATGGCGTTGATTGGTGCCGGGTTAGCTGCAACGGGGGTTAGCCACATTGGTCCTCTAGAAACGGTTGAGAGAGGCTATGGAAATCTTGTTGAAAGGCTACGGTCGCTTGGTGCTGAGGTTACAGTGGAATGACGGGGCGGGAGTCCGACTTATGTGGACCGGTTACCGTTGAGGATCGGATTGAACAGGTGGCTGGTTTGTTTGGCTGGGCGGAAACACGGGCTGCTGTCCCGGAGCTAGTGCGCGTGGTTGTTGCTGGGGTTGAATTCGTTGTTGCAACTGGACGGGGGAACCACCGACCATGGCAGAGCCAGCGTCTCGTCCTACCGTGAAAGGAAGCAAGTCTCTCTCGTCAAGTTCGATACCTCGGATCACATGTGGTGTCAACGTTAGGATGATATCCGTCTCTTGAGTTTCTGTTTTGTTACGCCCGAATAATCGCCCAAGGACGGGAATCCTGTTAAATCCAGGCACACCCTCAAGTACTTCTCTTTCATCATCGCGGATTAGGCCAGCGAGGATATTTGTTTCACCGTCACGCAACCGGATTGATGTCACGATGTTTCGATTTCCGAACTGGGGTAGGTCACCGAAACCGGTTCCTGAGATGTTACTGATTTCTACATCAAGGGCGAGAGAGACTTCGTCATTGTGGTGGATACGCGGGGTAATCTCAATGTTCACGCCGATGTTTTCATAATTAAATGAAGTTATTGGTTGTTGGCTAACTCCACCGGCAGCAATCGGAGAAAATGTGGTCACGGGGACTGGCACGCGTTCGCCGAAGGCGGCTGTGGCGGCGACTCCATCTGCGGTTCGCAGGTGTGGATTCGCCAGAATACGAGTACTTGTGTCACTAGCAATCAAGCGCATGAATAGGCTTGGTATGTCCGCAATAAATACATCGGAACTACCTAGGCGTTGCATCTGATCGAGTGTCAAGGATTGTTGCGCAAGGCCTGCGACAGCGCTAATACCAGCGGAGCCGACGTTAGCAAATTGCAGGCCGTATTCCCTCAGTGTTTGCCGATCGGCCTCCAAGAGTTGGACTTCAATGACAACTTCTGGCCGAGCTTTATCGATAGCCTGTAGCAGTTTAGCCGCCGCAGCAATGCGTTCCGGCGTGTCCTTGATAGAGATCGAATTTGTTGCGGTGACCGGAGCTAGTCGCCTGAGATCGATTACAAGTCGTAGAAGGTCGATTGTTTCAGTCACATCGGCATGGCTCAGGTAAAACGTTCGGACAATCTCTTGCTCGTACTCTCGGCGTTTATTCGGTGTGTCGGGAATGATCGTGACCGTAAGCGGAGCAGTGACGCGAAAGAAATTTTGCGTGGTTGCCGCCACTGATGCGATGGCTGTGTCGAATGTTGTATTGCGCAGGTCGATAGAAATTGGTACGTCGACGAATTGGGGATCGAAGAGCATATTCACGCCGCCGAATTGACCGAGACTTGAAAAAACCGCCCGAGTACTTGCATCCCGAAATACAACGGAATCTGGTAATTCGATGCCTTGTGGTAGTGAAAGGCTTTCTGGTGCGGCGTCGCGGGTGCGGTTGATTAGCGATTCAAGTTCGGTCAGGCCGTCGGTCGGCCTTGGACGTTGGGTACGGATTGCTTCTTTTGTCTTAGATATTTCTCGCTCAATATCACCCATAGTTGGGTTGAGTTCGTAGGCGAGTTGAAACTCACTGAGCGCAGTGTCCCATTGACTGTCTTGTGATAGCCGACGGCCTTCATTGTAATGGTGTTGGGCAGCTCTCAGTCTGGCCCTCTCAAGGGAGAGTTGGGCATCTCTATCCCGGGGATTTTCTTGGATCGCTCGAGTGTAAGCGATGACGGCTGCGTCATAGTTTTGCTCGCGCTCGGCAATCTGTCCGCTTCGTAGGGCACTGTTTGTTGCACATGAGGCACTGGCAATAGCAAGGAATACCGTCACCGTGCGTTTCCAGGAGAAACCCTGAGCTAGTTGGAAAAAAAAGTGCATTAGTGTGTCACCGCGTGAAGCTGTCATCGGTAATTACCTCGACATCCTGAGCGACGTCGAACTCAAAGACTGTATCGGACAAACCGGGGTTTTCCTGCAGGTCAGTGAATGTGTATGTGGAGATGCCACCTTGGAAATCAGTAGTGGCCATTGCTTCAATGTCGTACGTTTCGGTGCTGAGAGTGACAACCAAAAATTCATAGTCTGCGCTCGCAACGTTTGGGGTAAGTTTTAGAGTCACTGATTGATTATTCGAAGTGAATGATTCTGAATACTCGATTTTGAAGTCACGTCGGAGATTTCCGACGCCAGATAAGAACAATGCCGGTGTTGATGCTCTTGGATCAGTGGGTAGTTGACTAAGGATTACCTGTTTATCCTCTGGGAAATATGAATAAATCGATGTTCCGTTACAAATGAAACTTTTGGTTTCCGGTGTTGAATAATCGAAGCGCCACCGCCTGGGTTTCTTGACGTGGACGATTCCGTGTTCCGTGTCGCTGGTTGACAAGAGGCCACCGGTGTAAGTGTGTTGGAAATCAGCGCTGAAATCATCGAGAGTGTCGTAACGGGCTTGCAGATTCGAAACGACTTGTTCGAGGTTTTGCGAGGTCGACTGGCCCGCGACAGGCACCGAAGCGCAGAGTGCGGCGACAAGTGAGACGCATTGTTTTTTCATTGTGAAGTTGTGTGTGTACCGAGTGTAGAGGGTACCAACGAATCAAACAGGAAGGAATTGTACTTTTATCCCTTTAGAGCACCGGCCACTGGAGGCTTTTGCTTCGGTGCTTCTTTGCTGTCGGTGGGAAGCTTGGCGGCCAACCATTCTTCGATTCCTCCTTGAAGGGCACTCGCACGGTATCCCTGCCGGATGAGTGCGGCTGCGACTTTCGCGCTGACTATCTCGTCCGGGTCGGAATCATAGACAACAACTTCCTTCTCTTTCGGAATGGGAGCTCCGTCCACCTCAGATGGTAGAAGTCGAATTGCTGCTGGCAATTTCACGGTGCTGTGTTCATATGGATACTTTAATCTTGCATCTACAATCACTGGAGTTTCTGATTCGTCGGCTTCGAGCCGTGCTTGGAGGTCCTCTTTCGTAATCCGTGGGATTGCCATATGCCTAGTATTTTCTGAAGCGTTTGTAACTATGTCAAGAATATGAAGTTATAAGGACGTTAATTCACGCTGTGCCTATTCGAGTCCGGGTGCCTCCACCCGTTCCACGAGGTTGAACATCGGCAAAGAAATTCGTGGTTTTTGCTACGGAAAAGTCAGAGTGCTTCCGCTGAAGAACGTGACGATCAGTTGCGCGCCATAAAGGCTCGTTTCTATTTCGATCATGCGTTTCAAAACTATAAAGGAAGTGGATGTAGGGATATTCATAAACTGTTGTAGAACATTGACTTATCGGCCGGTCAATTGGTCAACCCGATTCCTTACCGCATCGTAATCGTTGGCTAGCTCGATTGGTAGATTAGCCAAACTGGATGCAAGACCTGGGAAAGCTCTCTTGTGGTAGCCAAGTTTAAAATCTGTAAATTTCAGTCCATTTGCTGTTGAGATCACCACAGCTCTTTCTGCGGCCGAGATCTGTCCTGATTTCCGCAATTTAATTAGGACCGCCAGTGCGACACCGGTGTGCGGACAGTTGTACATGCCTGTTCGGTCGGCTCTGGCGGCTGCGTCAGCGAGCTCTTCTTCCGTGGCCTGTTCGACGATTCCACGGTATCGCTTCAGAGTACGTATCGCTTTATCGATGGATACAGGATTGCCGATTTGGATGGCAGAGGCTTGGGTGGGAGTCGCAGTAATTGGTTTAAACGCCCAGTTGTTCTTGTATGCAAGATATAACGGATTAGCCGCGGCGGCTTGGGCGACAATGATTCTCGGTAATTTTGAAATCACCCCGAGTTGTTCCATCATGTCGAAACCGGCGCCTAGGGCACTGACGTTTCCGAGATTTCCGCCTGGAATAACGACGACGTCTGGCACTTCCCAGTCGAATTGTTGGACAATCTCGATTCCGACGGTTTTCTGACCTTCGAGTCGGATGCTATTCATTGAGTTGGCCAGATAAATGCCTTCTTCAGTTGCGAGGCGTTTAACGATGGCCATACAGCCGTCAAAATCTGTGTCGAGGGATAACACCGTTGCGCCGTTTGAGAGTGGTTGTACGAGTTGTGCTGTTGATACTTTTCCACGAGGCAGGATGACGACGGCAGGGATGCCTCCAGCTGCGGCGTAAGAAGCAAGTGATGCGGAGGTGTCGCCAGTTGAGGCGCAGGCCACGGCGCGAACTGGGGCACCTTGTTTTATCATTTGTCGAACAACAGAAACAAGAACTGTCATCCCGAGATCTTTAAATGAGCCTGTGTGAGAATTCCCACACAGTTTTACCCATAGATCAGCAATTCCTATTTCCTGTCCAAGTCTTTCGGCCCAAAAGAGATTCGTTCCCCCCTCATCCATAGAGACGATGTTGTCGTCGTGAACGACGGGACATACCCATTCCTTTTTTCCCCATACAGCTGAACCATAAGGCCAGGTGGTTCGTTTATACCTCTCATCAAAGACCTTCATCCATGACCCGGGCGATCGCTCTTTTAGTGCCTCGATGTCATGGTGTACTTCAAGTAGGTCGTTGCAGTTGGGGCAGTGATAGATCGGCGTCAGTAAGGAATGGTCACCAACGCAACCTGCGATACAACGGAGTACGGCGCGAAATGTTTTCTCCTGCATGGCAAGGACAATCTAGAGCGTGAATTTAGCCGCCTTTACGGCAAATAACCAAAGTAGTCTGACTAATCCTTTATCTCAAAGTCAGCAGTGTAATGGTGGACCGCATGGGGTTCGAACCCACGACCTCAGCGTTGCGAACGCTGCGCTCTCCCAACTGAGCTAGCGGCCCGTTTTCAATAGTTTACAAGAATCTCCCCAGTTTTACGGGCCGAACTCGCATCACACTCGCATGCAGTGGATTGCACAGAATCACGCTCGGATGCGCTCAGGTACTCAAAATCGATCAAAACTGGCATAGTACGCGGCGATTTTCATACGACTGTTTGACACCTCAGATCGTCGTTGATTCGACTGGCCTTCAATCCACATCCAACCCTTCAGAAACTGATTGAAACAAGCATTCAAACTATTACAGTGAGCGCTCCTTCCCCTCCTGAGCCGTGGGCGTGGGAATCGTCCGAACGTTTTACTGTGAGGTACGTAGATACATGCTTCTTGTATTGGCAATCATTGTTATTGGTGTGACTCCGATTATGAGTTGGGGACCGCTGTTGTTTGCGCCACGCCACACGTTGCGCGTGCACATGGCGATGTTTTCTACTGATCGTCGCATCCAGCCCTCCGTCTCCGCGCCATTCTGCTAGTTATCGGGCGTTCGGAAAGCGAGAATCGCCCCACGTTGAAACACCCGCTCGACAGGCGTAATCTAGGCGGGGATGACGCGACAGTGGACAACTTTCTTCGCGGCGGCGGTGCTAGTGATCGCGACGGCAGGTGTCATTACTGCCCAGCCGGAATCTGTCGAAGAGATTCTGACAAGAGCGGAACTGGGGGACGCTGAAGCACAGCACAATCTTGGGCGTATGTATGCAAATGGGGAAGGTGTGCCCCGGAATGCTGTAGAAGCTGTGCGCTGGTTTCAGTTGGGTGCGGACCAGGGAAATGCTGATGCACAGAACGGGCTTGGCGTCATGTACGAGAGCGGTCGTGGCGTACCGCAGGACGATGTCGAAGCCGTTCGCTGGTTTCGTTTGGGGGCGGAGCAGGGGAACGGGAATGCGCAGTTCCGACTTGGTGGTATGTATAAGGATGGCAAAGGTATTCAGCGGGATGGTGCGGAAGCCGTGTACTGGTATCGATTAGCAGCGCAGCAGGGAAATGGAAACGCGATGTTCGCGCTTGGGGCGATGTATGCAGACGGCGACGGGGTATTGCGGGATGCTGCTGAAGCCGTACACTGGTATCGATTAGCAGCAGGCCAAGGGTTCGACCTCGCATTGTCGAATCTCGGATTTTTGTATTTTGAGCAAGGTGACTTTGTGCAGGCGTACTTGTGGTTTCATAGGTACTCAGCAAGTTTGCCTCCGGATTGGCCTGCACAGAGTCGTACCGGATTCCGCGACATGGTCTACGGGCGATTAACGCCTGACCAGCGTGTCGAGGTGCAACGCCTCGCCCGCGAATGGGACGCCTCGCTCACGAATGAGACGAAGTGAACCCGATGATGGAACATTCGTCCAAAAAATACGTCTATTTGATGCGGCAAGTTGTTATGCGTTGTAAATGTTCTTAAGTCGCCTATAGAATGCCGACGTAGACAGGGTCTCGCGTTAGAGGCACCTGTCACACTTACTCGCGGAGGATAGAAACCATGCGCGCCACGGCCTTGACTGCGTTGTGTCTGCTGTTGCTCATTCCGGTGGTGCAGGCACAGATTCCTGCCGAGACGGTGGGCAGTGAGGTAATGCCTGCCCCGGATGACAATTGGTTTATTTCAAAATCTCCGACTGCTGGCTATATCTACGATGCCGAGACCGGAGAGATGCACGGACTGCTCTCGCTAAGTAATCGTACGCCGGCCGTCGAAGTCTCCCATGATCGCGGCGAGTTTTATGCGGCAGAAGGGTACTACTCGCGTGGCGTGCACGGTGAACGTACCGATATTGTCGCGGTCTATGATTTTGAAAACTTATCCCCAATTGCTGAAATTGAAATTCCGCAGAAAGTGGAAGGGCTACCGGTACGGCGGCATGCGGGGTTGACGGGAAATGGACGATATTTTCTCGTGTTCAATATGACGCCGGCTCAGTCTGTGACTGTAGTCGATGTCGAGAATCGTACTTTTGTGGGGGAAATCTCAACACCCGGCTGTGCGGTCATCATGCCGATCGACGATTTGGCGTTCATGATGATCTGTGGCGATGGTATGTTGCAACTGATCCAACTGGGTGACGATGGCACCGAAACGAATCGTGTGCGTGGTCGACCGTTCTTCGACGTGCAGGTTGATCCGGTGTTCGACCGACCTGAGCCGACAGCGGACGGGTGGTGGCTTCTGTCCCACGAGGGAAAGGCATTCGACGTGTCAGTCACCGGGTCCGACATCGTGGTAAGTGAGGAATGGAGTTTGCTGACTGGGGAAGGACAGTGGCGTCCAGGGGGCCGTCAGTTTTACAGCGTGCATGCTCCCAGTGGCTACGCTTACGTTTTGATGCACGAGGGCGGTGAGTACACGCACTATCAGGCGGGTACGGAGGTTTGGGTGTTTGATATCAACGCGCAGAGGCGCGTCGAACGCATCGAACTTCGAGCACCCGCGAGTAATTTGTACGTGACGCAGAGTGACGAACCGAAACTTATTGTGGCCGATTCGGAAGGCGACATACATGTATATGATGCTGTCGCACTAACGATTGATCGGACGATCGATGATCCGGGTCCACTTGGATTCATCCAGGGATTTTGACTAGATGGTGGATCCGTTCTTCCTGCGGTTCGTATCGCTCGGATTTTCGCTGCTATTCCTCCTAGCGTCGATGCACAAATTCTTTGGGTTCGATGAATTTGCGGCGGCACTGAAGGAGTACGAGCTCGTTCCCCGCAGACTTATTCGGTTGCCCGTGTACCTGATTCCGATTGCGGAGGCTTCCCTGGCTTTTGGGTGGTTGTTCGCAGGGCAAGTCCACATCGTAGCTTATGCCAGTGCTGGTCTACTTGCTGCGTACGCGCTCGCAATGGGAATCAATCTTTATCGTGGGCGCGGTCATATTGGGTGTGGCTGTAGCTTTGGCGGGGCATTACAGCATGATCAGGGCTTGTCGGCTGGACTAGTGTTGCGGAATGTGGGCTTAGCGAGTGTGGCCTTGGTCGTGACACTGTCGGGGCCGTATCGGGAATTTAGTGCCGGGGAGTACGTGATGCTCGTAGCTGCTGTCCTGGTCAGCGCACTTTTGCACGCGAGCGTGAGTCAGCTATTTCAGAATGGTGCTGCGATTAAGAGCTGGCGGAACTCACTAGAGGCTATCCATGACTGATCCGTTACTGGTCTCTAACGTTGTACTTTGGTTCTTGGTCGTCGTCTTGGCCGTTGTGGTACTCGCGTTGGCTAGACAGGTAGGCATTTTGCACGAACGGGTGGCCCCGGCAGGAGCACTGCAACCGACCGAGGGACCGAAAGTGGGTGAACTTACGGAGGCGTTGACGCTTCAGGACCTTAGTGGCAATTCAATGACGGTCGGTGGACCTGACGCGGACGGACTCGTGACCCTAGTGTTGTTTGTTTCGCCTACGTGCCCGGTATGTCGTTCGCTGGTACCAACGGCGAAGTCCCTAGCGAACAGTGAACGTAAACGAATACGATTGGTTTTTGCCAGTGACGGAGACAAGCCGGAGCAGCACGAAGCATATGCGGACGATTTGAGTCTTGGCGCTTATCCATACACGCTATCCCAGACGTTAGGGATTACGTACCACGTTAGCAAGCTCCCGTTTGCGGTGCTGATTGGTGCTGATGGTACGTTGCAGAGCAAGGGATTGGTCAATAGTCGGGAACATCTCGAAAGTTTGGTGGAAGCGATGGATATGGGGCTTGCGACGGTGCAGGACTACGTGCGGATGGTGAAGGACACAAGCAGCGACGACCTTGATGTGTCGGTGAAGGAACAGACCTCATGAAGAGAACAGATGTGACAGTCAACGCGTACTACTGGCTTGACGAGGCTGCACGCGCGAGTTTTCGGTTGTTGGCGCGCCGTGTATCCAGGCGAAGTTTTTTGGGGAGGATCGGTTCGATACTTGTTGGAGCTGCGGCCCTGCCATTACTGCCAGTTGCTCGGGCGTTCGCCCAGGAAACACCGTCCGAGTTAGGTGATCCGAAGACATGTGAGTACTGGCGTTACTGCGCACTTGGTGGTACTTTGTGTGCCTGCTGTGGCGGTACGCACAAGACGTGTCCCCCGGGTGCGGAAGCCTCACCGATTACGTGGGTTGGAACGTGTCGTAATGGGGCGGATGACCGGGATTACCTAATTTCGTACAACGATTGCTGTGGCAAGGCGGCGTGTTCGCGATGCGGTTGTAATCGAACTGAACGCGACAAGCCTGTGTATTTTCCGGGTAACAGTAACAATATTCTCTGGTGTTTCGGTACACAGGCTCGTACGTATCACTGTACGGTTGCTGTGGTACTTGGTGAGGCGCCTGAGGCTGACTAATGTTGTTGGTCGTTTCGCTGTCGGTTTTGTTACTTGCTGGCGTTGCTGAAGCATCTGATGATGCACAAGCGAGGTATCTACTGCATTGCCGGGGCTGCCATCTTGCTGATGGGACCGGGGTAGCCCCTGATGTGCCACCGTTGGTTGACGAAATTGGTCGACTGGTAGCGACGCCAGCCGGAAGAGAATATGTGGTTCGTGTGCCGGGTGTGTCCCAGTCTGCGCTAAATGACGCAGAACTCGCTGTTGTGTTGAATTGGATTCTTGAGACGTTTAATGCTGACACATTGCCGGCTGACTTTCGGTCCTATTCTGCTGACGAGATTGCTGACGCCAGAAAGAAGGTCTTGGCGGACCCACTAACGTATCGGCGTTCGCTACGGTTGGCCGACACACGGTGACTACACTAACGTTCCAATAGTGTTTCATAACGGTGATCGGTGAGGGTCTCAAGGAACGCGACCAATGCTCTCGCTTGGCGGATACTGATGGGTTGTCCAGTGCGCAAGAGGTCGTAGTCGATGGTGTCCTCGACCTCCGCCGGTTCCCAGGGCATGGTCGTTTCTGGGTTGATCTGAGCGTCCGGATTGCCGAGCGTGTATTTGTTGTAGAAGAGTACGGTTGTGATGAGGTCTTCGAAGATGCCATTGTGCATGTAAGGACCGGTCACAGCAACGTTCCGTAAACTGGGTACCCGAAACTTTCCGGCAAGCGTTGTGTCAGTAACCGCGGGATTTTGCAGCAGTCCGGTATCGGCGTATACGGACGAGAGCTGGTTGCGTTGCCGTGCGAAAGTGTTTTTGGGAAGTCCGATGTTGCGATACCGATGGTCGGTAAACGGCTCTTCTTCTGTGAACTCGTTTGTGTTCAATAAGTGGCAGCGGTGACAGTTCGTGAGTTGTGAAAAGAAGAGCACGCGCCCAAGTTCTTCTTCGCGAGTGAAATCGTATAGGCCGTTGAGATACCTGTCGTATTTGGAGTCGAACGGCGCGAAGGTCGCTGTTTGTTCGAAGGCTGCAATGCTTTCGATGACGGCCTGAAAGGCGCTCTCAGGATTTTCGAAGACCAAATTGCCATAAAGATTTTTCAATGTCGTCACATGCGATGGATTTTCTTTGACACGTTCAACAACGGTCGCAATGTCTGGCATCGCCATCTCAAGAGGGTTGGTGAAGGGTTCGCCTAACTGCTCGATGAGTGTCGATGCGCGACCGTCCCGGAAGAAGCCACCAACATAGTCGCCGTTGGCAGAACGGTAAAATGCTGGAATAAGAAAGGCGTAGGTGAGCGAGGGAGCATTTCGGTCGCCGAGTGAAACGCCATCGTCTCCGAGGGACACGGCCCCCGAAACGTTGTTGTTTCGACCGTCGGAGTACGCAATGTTTGGGTCGTGGCAGGTTGAGCAGGACTGGTTACGACGAAGAGAGAGGTTCGTATCAGAAAAAAGCGCTTGGCCGAGTGCCTCTCGTTCGTCCGCAGCGGAGGTAAAATGACAGACGAGCAGTATGAGGGCAGTTAACAGACCGGTTGGGCCTTTACGAGTACGCAGTCCTTTAGAGTGCATTGCAATGCCCTGACCGCTCAACAAGCGTGTTGCGTTTCTTTGGGCAGTATACGTCGGCAACAAGGTCGTTCGACTGGCGTGCTATAGCGGTCGATTCGGGTTCATGATCGAGCGCCACATGTGGGCAACAGGGCTACCATCGTAGCCGAGTCCTTCTTTGGGTTGTTTGAACTGTCGCCTGATGATGTCCTCGAATTTGTCGATGGTGACCTCTTCGGCGTCGGGATCGAACGCGTACTGATCGTTAATCGTGATCAGGCGGGCTTCCATGTAATAGCGGTGTTTACGAGCGAAGTCGTGGGCCGCCTTGATATAAGCATCTGGTTCGTAGTCGACACCAAAGATTCGGTTGTACATCTCGGGGTATTCGTAGCCAGCCTCAAGGTCTGGAAAAAAGCGAAGGGCCTGATGGTATCGAATGCCCCAACTCACACGTTCGTCAACGTATGGTTCAAAGAGTTGCGCGCCCCAATAGCCGTGGTCAGCCTTCATGAGGTTTTGCGTCACATCGTGCAGCAAGCACGCGAATACTGTCCGCTCGGGTTGTCCGGTCTTTAGCGCGTAGTTTGCACTCTGCAATACATGGCGCGCAGGGGCAAAGCGTTGAAGGAAAAAGTCTCGCAACGTTGCGTTTTCTGGCATTGCATCGAACGTTTTGTCTGTTGGTCTGAAAAGGTTGCCAGTGCCCAGAGGGGTGACGAGGGTATCTGCAACAGGTTGTCCAGGCTGGCCAAACTTGGGGGGGTGGTCTAGCTGGTGAGTCATGTAGTGTTCGAGGGCTTCAGCCCGACCTTCATGAGACATTGCGGCGACGGCGCTGGCACCGCCGACTGACGCGATAAATGCTCGCCGATCAACTTTCATGCTCTCCCCCTATCGTAATCCGGTGTCTATCGGGTGCGATAGACGTCAAGCTATTCGTAAAGGGTTGAAAAGTCAACGCTCCAATCGTTCGGCGGTTCCAAGTGGCGTTGAAGACATCGAAATCAATCGACGAGTCAGAACTCAAGAACGGAGCACTGTAGTGTTTCAAGATCTGGAGCGGTGTATTCACTTAGGGACATGATCGTGATGGCAGGTCAGGAGCATGACCGAACCAACGAGCGCTGTTACGGTGAACGCAAGCCCAAAAATCACTTCGCTGACGATGTTTGACCATAGTGTTGGCCCCGCCGGCGTCACGTACACTGCGCTCCATTTCACTATGCCAAATAGCATCAGCGTATCGAGGATTCTGGTGCCAAATGTGACGATGGCCCATATACAGATCCAGAAGTTCTCCTTCTTGAATGCCTCACTCTTTCGGTTTGAAGACATCCAACACTGAACCGTGAAAAAGAGTCCTGCGAGGAAGCCCAGAATATCCAAAATCCACGCGGTGACTCCCCAGTCGAACCCATCCACGGCGCAGGTGACAATCACCGTGACGATATGGAAAAACACGAAACAGCTTCCTAGTAGAGCCGCTACGCCGATAAATCGATGGCCCACGGTGATTATCGGAGCCTTAAACAGCCCAATGCCGCTAACAATTTCTTGTGATGCCATTTGTTGCGAAGTGAATCTTCTAATTTGACGAAGTCGGTCGCTTCAGAATGGCAACTACCTCATCGCCACCGAACGCTGTCGAGGACACGGTCACGCCGACGAATTCAAATCCATCGCGTCCGGCTTCACGGAGTTCGTCCTGCATCGTCGAGGTCCGTTTTGTGGCCAGGAGTCGATACTCATAGGGTGCGACCGTTCGTTGCTCGTTGTCCCGTTCGAGAATGACGACCGCTTCGTCGCCACCGAACGTGGTACTAAAGACGGTCTGGCCTTTATAGACATAGCCGGCATCACTAGCTTCCTGCATCTCGCGTTGCATCGTGGACGTTCTGGTGGTGGCCAGCAGGCGATAGTCGTATTGTGATTTGCGATCTGCCACAGAACGTTTCATGACAACGACCACCTCGTTACCCCCAAACGAGGTTTCGCCGCCCATGACTCCGGCAAACATGTAACCCTGCTCGGCGGCCTCCTGCATTTCTGTTTCCATCGTCGATGTTCGATTTGTCGCGAGCAGTAGATAGTCATGCTCCTTGGTCTCCTGAGCAAATGACGGACTGAGCGATGCGTGAAGCAATATAAAAAGCGCCGCGATTAGGGTTGGCGGAGTTTTTGAATACGGTGGCATGTCCTATTCCTCGTTGCCAATGGTTAAGCCGTGCCAGTGTCGTTGTCGCGGCGAGTCATCGTGTTATCGACACTGAGAATGCCCGACCCTTTTGCGGCGAAGTAGAGAAAAATAAAACAGTAGAGGATTGACCGTTCTCCGTCATTTTCGAGTGGCCAGAATGCGCGTGGCTGGTGGGCATAAAAATACGCAACGGCCATTTGTCCACTCGAAATAAAGGCGGCCCATGTCGTCTTGAGTCCGAGGCAGATTAACGCGCCAGCGATCAATTCAATCACGCCAGCCACACCAAGTAGAGAGAAGAGTGCGACCGGTTCGTCTCGCGAGATCACTCCAAATAATTTTTCGACACCATGAAGCGAGAAGAGAAAGCCGACGACTATTCGTGTTGTTGCGTAAATGGTTGCGGATTGTGCCCTAAGTACGTCCATCAGTCCTCCTACGGGAGCGCGGGTGTGGTTGCGGGTGGTTGTCGTTGATGCGTGCCTTGTTCATAGGCATAGCCGAACTTGAGTAGTGTCGCTTCTGTGAACGGACGTCCAAGGAACTCAAGACCAACCGGGAGATCGTCCGTGGTGAAGCCAGCTGGCACGGTCAGTGCCGGGAATCCGATCACGGGACTCAGGTATCGATTGTTGCCGACGGCGTACCCGTCCTCGGTTTCCGGGTTGGTGAGCACGTCTGACGAAATCACCGTTGGTTGGTGATCGAAAGTAGCATAGACAAGCGCGTCAAGCCGATGATCGGCCATGGTTGTCAGCACACTCTGTCGTAACCGTTCCCGCGCGTGAAGAATTTCGAGGTAGCCGCTGTCAGTGGTCCTTTTACCAATTAGGGTCATGAGTCCCTTGGCACGCCACGGTGTCACCTTGCCTGATAAAAGAATTTCTTGAAGTGTAGTGGCGGGTGGGTGTTCGTGTTCTGCGAGATAGGCGTCCGTCGCCTCTTCGGTTTCGTAACTGTTACCGGAATAGGTTTGTTCGATCGAATCGAGATGCGCGAGAGCAATCGGGTCGATCAAGACGGCACCGAGGTCTTGAAGGTCACGAAACGCCTGGTCGATGACCGTGCGTACTTTCTGGTAGTCAGGAGCCGTGGTGTCTGTGTTGGGATCCATTGGTGTGCGAATGATTCCGAGACGAGCGCCCTGAAGACCGTTGCGACTAAGCGGGGCGGTGTAGGACTCGGGTACGTGGTCCACTGCGTAGGCAGTGAGGGAGTCGTTTGCGTCGTAGCCGGCCAGCACTTCTAGAAGTATCGCGGCGTCGGTGACCGTACGGGTGATGGGGCCAAGCGTGTCACTGGATGGATTCGCAGGCATCATGCCGTGACGACTAACAAGCGGTACTGTTGGTCGGAGTCCGACGAGGCTGTGCACGGCTGCAGGGCCACGAATGGATCCTCCGGTGTCTTCGCCAATTCCGACCATGCCGAAATTTGCGGCTATGCCGGCACCCGTACCGCCGGAGGATCCGCTGGGGTTTCGAGTCGGGTCATAGGCATTCCGGATCACGCCAAATCCTGAACCCACGTAGCGTGAGGCGAATTCACCCATCGTTGTTTTTGCCAGGATCAATGCGCCAGCTGCTCGCATTCGGGTCACAATCGTCGCATCGCGGTTGGTTTCAAAATTTTCAAATACAGCGGAGCCGAAGGTGGTCGGTAAGTCTCGAGTTTCGACCTGATCTTTGAGTAAGACGGGTACGCAATGCAACGGTCCGAGAAGACCAGAACGACTGAACTGCGCATCAAGTGCGTCGGCTTCTTGCAAGGCATTGGGATTCACAATTTCGATACTGTTGAGGTTCGGGCCTATAACGTCATATGCGCGTATCCGTTCAAGATATCGAGTAGTTAACTCGCGACAGGTGAGTTGGTCTGCGTCAAAGGCCTGGTGCACCTCCGCGATGGTCGCTTCGAGTAGTTCAAATTGCTGCGCTTGGGGCGTCGATGCGGCGCACACGAAGACCGCGAGGGCCATAATGAATAATCTGCGTGTGCGCTGAACGATAGTCATAGCTCAAGAGTGTGTCGCGTTGAGATTGTGCCACCTTTTTCTGGTGAGAGGGAATGAAATGTGGGTGAATTAGGAAGGGACCTTGTCACATTGGCGAACGATTTGTCGCTGCGTCCTGTGGTCAGTGATTTTCCTCTGACGCCGTATACTTCTCCTTTTAGGAATAACACGTAAGCAAGCCTTACGATTTCGAATACGTGGCAATTATTGCGAGGTGACTTATGGAAAAGCGAGAAATTAATCCAACGGAATGGTTGTTAGCTTTTAATCTGAATCAGGGTATCGAAGTGACGGGTGGACAACGGGTGCTCTATCTGTCCGGGCAGACCGCCAACGCTGCGGACGGGTCACCGATGCACGCGGGAGATCTTGTCGCTCAATTCCGAATGGCCTGGGAAAATGTGAAGGACGCGTTGGCGGCGGCCGATATGGACGCCACGAACGTCGTGCGATTGAATATGTACACCACGGACGTCGATGCGTTTATGGCCGTCGCGGAGGAACTCGTTCCGATTTTTGCGGAAGATGGATGTAAGCCAGTGAGTACGCTCCTCGGCGTGTCGAAGTTGTTTGAGCCTGAAATCATGGTCGAACTTGAAGCCACTGCCGTGGCCTGATGAGGACGTGAGTACGCCGTATTCGAGCAGCGAGAAAATGGTCGTATCACTGTAGAAGTCGGTGACTGCACAGCCGGCTATCCACGGAGTAGGACCTGCCAGATCCAGTTGACGGAGGTGTGTGTCATGACGGATGCAAACAGACCGCCATACCGAAACGCTAGGCCGTAACCGATACCGGCGATACTCGCGAGGACGCAATATATGATTTTTTCGTCGAGCTCTGACCGGTTATTCCAGTGCATTAATCCGAATGCAAGTGATGCGAGTATCAAGCCGAGCCAGCGGCGGCCTGACCAGCGCTCGCACCAGGTTTGAAGAAGACCGCGGAAGAATAATTCTTCTGGCAATGCGACCGTAAGTGCGAGTACGCCAAAGAGGCTTGCGCCGTCGACGAGACTCGGAGGAGACGGGTTCCATTGGAGAAATCCGGATTCAAGTCCTGGCGGAATCAGAACGGCGGCGAGCGTAGCGAGTGCTGCGAGAGAAACGAGGGCGTCCTTCGTTGTCGGCACGCGTATGCCGAGTACTTTCCATCGCTGAAAAAGTCCCCAGCCGACAAGTGCGATACCGGTCACATACGCGGCCCAGAACTCGTAACCGTATTGGCCGGAGGGCCCGGCGTAGAGCTGGTTCCACCATCGGAGGTCAAAGGGGATCCACAGTAGCAGCCACGCGACGATGTCCGTGGCGTCAGGCACGGTTTGGCGGGTTCGACGAAGAGCACTGAGGATGGCGAGTGCCGTAGCCCCCGCGATCACGAAGGCATAGGGGTCAAATGCCGTCATGTCCGTTACAGCAGTCGGGGATATCTACGCGTGTTTGCATGACTCAGAATACGTTGCTGTTCCGTGTAGAACGACGTAAGTCTTGCATAACTTTCGAAGGAAAGGCTGCGAGCGACTATAGTATTAGCGTGATGGTGAAAGAAATTTATGGACTGAGCGTAATGCGTCGGTGGGCGTTTGTGGCGGTGTGCGGCGCGATACTACTGATGACGGTTAACGTTGGCGGACAGGTACAGGAGCCAGTCAAAGCCGCGCACGAAAATCTCGAGCCCGGGACCATGACGGATGACGTCGGGGTGACGATTGGGATTCCGGCGAGTCACCCGGCTCGGCGCTACCCAGCGACGGAGGACTTTCCGACCGGCCCGGAGATTGGTGAACGACTTCCGGAATTCTCACTGCTGAATCAAGAGGGCCGCCTTGTTAACTTCCACGCCGATAGGGGCGATTCAAAGTCGATTGTGGTGTTCTATCGGTCGGCGGTCTGGTGACCGTACTGTCGAACGCAGCTGGTCGAGCTGCAGAATAACCTAGCGTTGTTTGAAGCAGAAAATATTCGTGTCTATGGTGTGAGCTACGACAGCGAAGAACAACTCAGAACGTTCGCAGACGGACACGCCGTGACGTACGATCTGCTCTCTGATCCCGATTCAGCGGTTATCCGGAAGTTCGGCATACTCAATACGCTGATTACGCCGGACGATCCGGAGCAAGGTGCTGGGCGTAGCTACTACGGTCTTCCGTTTCCCGGTGTGTACGTAACGGATGAAAATGGGATTGTCACTGAGAAGTTTTTTCATCGTTATTATGGGACTCGTGATTCCGCGGGTGCCATTCGCGACTCAGCGATCGGCGAAATTCTAGCTCGCCACGAAGCGCCGACGGCGGAGCTCAGTGCTGATCAGGTTACGTTGTCAGCGTTCCTGTCGGATACGTCTCTGAAATTCGAGACGCGGTCCACCATCTACGTACGCTTTGAACTCGATGACGGGCTTCACGTGTATGGGCGACCGCTTCCAGATGGTTACATTGCGTCTGAAGTGACGGTTCCGGACGTGCCTGGTCTTCGGATCGGTGAGCCACAGTATCCCGCGACGCATTCAAGGCCGTTTCCAGAACTCGGTGTGACACTCAATGTCTACGAAGGACTGGTCGATGTGGCGATCCCTGTGACTCCTAATGCAGAGGTGTTCCACCGAACAAACGCGGATAGACCAGAGACCGTGACACTCCCGTTGTCGGTGTTGTACCAGGTGTGTAGCGAAAGGGTTTGTTACGTGCCGAGGACGGAACAACTTTCGTTGGAGGTTCCCTTTGAACCGCTGTTAGCTCGGGATACGCCCTGACAGTGGAATCGTGGGGGACTCCGACTCTACCAAGAGCGCTGTTGTATCAGCGAGGTACGTACGGTTGGCCAACGAGCAGGGTTGGGTCGGCATCCGGTTTTGGAACTAACTTCTGGATCCGTCCATTTTGATTATCTGCGGCGTACAGATTACCGTCCGAGTCTACGCCGATTGAATGCATTTCCCGGATCCAATGTGGAGAGTCCTCTCCCGGCGCAATCCAGGTGTAGACGGGGTTGCCATCGAGGTCAAATTGTCTGAGTCTGGCTGGTCCGACATCTGAGATAAATACGCGGTTCCCGCTGACGATAATGTCGAGGGCAAGTGCGCCGACGTGAATCTCCCCCATGTAGGCGTAATCTGAGTCGCTGAAGATTTGAACGCGGTCATTATCCCGGTCAGCGACCAGAATTCTGCCGCCTGGTGCCATCGCGATACTGTGAACGACCTGGAATTCACCGGGGCCTTCTCCAGCACTTCCAAATTCGGTGAGGTAGTTCCAATCTGCATCAAGGACCATGACGCGAGAATTCTCGTAGCCATCCGCGATGAGCACCCGCCCATCGGGCAGAAATGCGACGTCTTGTGGCAGGCCGAAATGGGTCTCGTCAGTTCCACTCACATTTCGTTCCCCGAATGTTCGTAGCAATTCTTTGCCATCGTTCGAGAGTACGAAGATCTGATGCGCGGTTTCGTGGACGATCCAGATACGCCGTTCCGGGTCGTAGGGACTGACTCGAATGCGGTGGGGTCCTGGTCCGTCTGACCCTTCAAAGAGGTAGTCCCATTGGTCCCATACTTCGATGACGTTGCCGCTGCCGTCGAGCACGTAGATGCAGTTTTGCCATGTGCGTCCACGCCCGCTAAGGACGTTCCATAATGGTCCGGCCCAGCCATTGAATTCCGGTGGGACTGGGTTCGGAAGACGGGTCTCACCGCGTTGGAGGACAACGATTCGATCAGGAGACTCCGCATAGACGCCTGAATTTCCGCCGAAGGCGAAGCCCTCGGCCGCAAATGGCGTCGCCCAGTCGTCAACAATGTCGTAGGGGATCGGGCCCGTCGGTCCAATGTCTTGAGACGAAAGAGGGGTTGCCAGGTAGCCGATGAGCATGATGAGTGGGAGGCAACGGACGATTACATGCATCGGGAGTACTCCGTAAAAAAGGGTGTGTTTGATGGAAGCACAGTATTCCTTGGCGGAGCGTACACTAAATGGAAAAGTTATGAGCGATCGACCCGATGGAATGAGGTCTTAGAGACTTGGGGTCTTCTCCGGAAAATTTTCGACCGGCCACACTGCATCAGCTTGCTGGTTGTATTCCGTGGGTTGTCATTTGGCTCCTTCCGTTGTTCCATAATGACGCATTGGGATGAAGGACTGCACAACATGCGGTAATCAGATTGAGTCGTCCGCTCGACAATGTCCCTATTGCGAGCGACCACAATCGGGTGTGCCTCGCACGTCGACGGAGCGGTCGCCTCGGCTAGTCGTGACAGTCAATCTTGAAGAAGGTCGCCCCTATGTGGACGACGCGATCCGCCACATGGATCGGGGATTATGCGAGGCCCGTAAGGAAGGGATGTGTGTCGTTAGACTGATCCACGGCTACGGATCCTCTGGTACCGGTGGTGCAATTAGGCAAGCTGTTCGGACGGAACTTGAAGTTGCGTTACGGCTTGGCACGATTAAGCAATACGTCGGTGGAGAGGATTACCAGCATTCTAAAATCGGCCAGCACCTACGATCCCGATTCCCCGAATTGAAAGAATGTCTGCGGACCGACCAGGGCAACCCGGGGATTACATTGGTTGAGGTTTAGATATTGAATCGACTTCCTCTCCGAGATAGGCTAAGGCATTCATGTCAGCACTAGTTTTGAAGTATTCGATGAAACGAAGTCAATCGATGTTGCTTTCGATTTACGTCCTGACCCTACCGTGCATGGTGTCGGCCGAGCAACCAGAGTCCACGCTGCCGATGTTGGCTGATACCCCGGTTACTTTGAACACGATGACGGGTCCGATACGGGTTGTCCCGATCAAGGGTCTGGTGTATCCGTGGGCACTGGCATTTCTCCCGAACGGTGACATGTTGGTGACTGAGCAGAATCGAACCACACTACGATTGATTAGAGACGGTGCGCTCGATCCAACACCGATTACAGGGTTGCCACCCGTCAGTAGGAGTCAACGGCGGGATACCGCGGGTGTGGATGTGACGGCGCATCCGAACTTTTCAGAGAATCGTCTGGTATATGTGGCGTACTGGAAACCACAAGCAGGTGACGATGAACTTCGGACCGCGACAATCGTTCGCGGGCGTTTGGACGGATACGCATTGCACGAAGTGGAAGAGGTTTTTGAGTCGGTTTCTTGGACTGATGGTCCGTCATCGATCCGGATTCTCTTCGGATCCGACGGGTTGCTATATTTTACGATTGGTGCGCCGATCAGTACTGAAAAAGCAGGAGAGGCGATGTGGGCACAGGCGCCTGATCAGCATGGTGGAAAGATTCTACGGATTCATGACGATGGCACGATTCCTCGCGATAACCCGTTTGTAAATCGCCCTGGCTACCTTCCTGAAATTTATGCGCTTGGGATCCGGAATTCTATTGGGATGGCGTTTCATCCGGAAACTGGCGAATTGTGGGAGACGGAGAATGGTCCGCAAGGTGGCGATGAGTTGAACATCATCCAAGCCGGATTGAATTATGGGTGGCCGGTTATTAGTTACGGTCGTGCGTACTCGAGTGATCTTGATGGGACAAGATCGGGTTTGCCGCCACCGAACGTGCAGCCGCCGACGGCCGCACCGGATATGGAAGAGCCGTTCACGTTCTATAAGCCCTCGATTGCGATTTCGGGAATGGCGTTCTACACAGGTGATCAGTTTCCGCAGTGGAGAGGAAACCTTTTGGCTGGAGGACTCATCGGACGACAGTTATCTCGGGTGGTGTTCAATGAACACGGCATCGAAAGTCGCCGTGAGACGCTACTAACAGAGCTTGGGCAGCGTATCCGTGACGTCAAACAGGGCCCCGACGGATTTCTGTACGTTACGACGGACATGCGAGATGGGGCGATACTGCGGATCGAACCCGCAGAGTAGTTCGGTAAACGGTCACTTACCGTTCCAGGTGACGGGCAGTGCTCAGAATATTCGCGACGGCGCGATTCCCTTCGTGGCACGCGTACTCGTAAACCGTGTAATTCATATCTTGCCGGAGTGGAATCTCAAGCGTCCATGGTGCGGTATATGTGTCCGGGTCTTCGACGCGAACCTGCCAGTCAAGGATGTTGTCAGACAAGCGTGTAAAACGCTCGACCAGCCTGAGATCCCGACTGACCGGTACGCCATGCATGCGCCCTGCGTTTTGATTTGGCGTGACCCAGCCTTTTTCAGAGAAATTGGTCGTTTCAACTACGAGGGTTTCCCCCTCCCAGCGTCCTCTGGTGTCTCCCATCCACTGTCGGATTTTGTCGTCAATCGGTGGCCTGCCGTCCAGCGGAATGATTCGAGGTTCTCGGACCATTTCGTACAAGACAATGACGTAGCCAGGAATCTGGAGAATGTGATTTCCGGTGTTGTAGGCATTGGGAATCATCGAGCCAGGCATACCGCGCGTGATGCATCGCGTGTACGGACTCATCATTTCATGTGACTGACTTCGATTAGCCACTAACCAGCGAGCCCGCTCTTCTGCTGCGGGTCGCGTTGGCGCCCGGCCGCTCGATGGGTCGATAATTAAAGATGTACGCCGCGTGTGGACGACGGTTTCGCGTGGGTCGTACCAAAAATCATTCACCCGTTCTGACGGACGACCACCAGTAGTCCGCTGAATTCCTGGGGCGCTGTCTCGCCGGCGGGCTTGTTCCGCTTGGGCCTGAAGAGTGGTTGCCTCTTCGTCGCTCAAAAAAGCTTGGTTGCTGAGCGCGGTTGGGCGTTCCAGTGGTGTGAGCGTGTCATTTCGCCAGAGGCCAGAGATGTCGGGAGTCTGATCGAAAGTTCGTGGAGCACGGTAGTTTGGGTCGAGTGTAATCGTAGCGTCTTGAGCGCTGGCGGTAGTCGTGAAGATTGCGATGAGCGATACGCACAATGGCGCGAGTGACTTGAGCATGGCGTCTGACTTATTTGTGTGACGTTCGTCTGAGTCTGTAGTGTAAAAGTTCTAGGTGCCTGTCACAAATCAGAGAATAATGCCGAGGGCAATTGATGGGTGATCGACGAGCACATTGGGAAGGCATCTACCAACGAACGACGCCAAAAGATCGAAGTTGGCACCAGGATGACCCGGTGCTGTCCTTGGAATTGATTGCTGGTGCTGGGGTGTCGCCTGATGCTCCCGTGATTGATGTCGGTGGTGGCGCCTCGGTCTTGGTTGACTATCTAATTCGGCGTAGCTATCGCGATATCACGGTGTTGGACATTTCCGCTAGTGCCCTTGAGGCGTCTGAGTTGAGACTGGGTACGGTTGGGGAAGACGTCAGGGTCAGGTGGGAGGAGTCCGATGTCACGCGGTTCAGGCCGGAACGACAGTACGCATTGTGGCACGATCGGGCGGTATTTCATTTTTTGACGGAGGCAATTGACCGGGAGAAGTATCGGGCGGTACTGGAGCGGTCCTTAGTGTGGGGTGGAGATGTGGTGCTTGCGACGTTTGGAGTTAATGGCCCCAAGCGGTGCAGTGGCCTTGACGTCGTACGGTATGACGCGCAATCACTTGCCGGGGAATTAGGGTCAGCGTTTCAGTTGTTGCATGTTCACCACGAAGTGCACCTGACTCCCGCGAAGACCCCTCAGCAGTTTATGTATTGTCATTTCAGGCGAGCTAGTACGTCGTGACCAAGCGAAGTCACGGGGACTAATGGGACTCGAAGAAATGAGTCGTGCCTCGGCACTTCTCATTGGGTTCGGTGTGCTTGCAATGCTGACGCGGAGCACGCTCGCGTTTGCACCACGTCGTACGATTCATTTCTGGATGGCGATATTTGCGACCGATTTTCAGCAGTACGCGCAGAAAAGCTTTTAGTGGGCGACACGAAGGTGAGTGATAGGGTGCTGCGCGGATTTGGGGTGTTGGCCGTGTCGATGGGGGCTTTTCGGTTATTTCGGGTTGTATGTGGTGTAGCTAGACGAACCCGATTTTCCGTAATGTGAACGTCTTCGGCCTTGTCGTCAGGAGAGAAATCTCTGTAGGCTCAATGAAACGGAGGTCCCGGTCAGGCGGGACGGAACGGACCTAACTGTTATACGAATACAGGAGAGCGAGATGGCGCAGTACTATTTTTTGGCGTGTGTACGCGTCGATGGATGATGCACATCTAGACAGGGTGTTGTCACGCCGTCGCTATTTACGTTCAGAGTAGACATGCGATGACCGAGGGTCACTGGGGCGTTCGGTGTTTCGATGATTAACAAAAAGGAGAGTAAGTCATGTTGTACATGATGGAATGGACGATCAAGCATGCTGATTACAATGAGTGCCACGACAGATTTCTCAAGGCAGCAGCACCGATGCCTGACGGTTCGACGCTGGTGGGCCGTTGGCATGCCCCCGGGTCTGGAAATGGATGGTTGTTGGTTGAAACAGATCAACCAGGAACCGTGTATGTGCATGCGGCAGAATGGGGGGACTTCGTGACGTGGGAAATTACCCCGGTCTTTACCGACGAACAGGCAGGTCCCTTGAGTGTCGAAGGACGTGGTCGTCGTCCATAGACGGCCCAGATCTTGCTGATTGGGTGGAGCTCTCTTCCCTGCATCAACGTGCCGATGATGGTGGGGAAGGGGGCCGAGCCGCTTGTGGCGCATTGGCTGATTTTTGCACTCGATCGGGCCAAGGTGGAACGGCCTACCATTACTACATGGAGCCCCACTGTGCGCCAGTCTGTTCAACGAATTCGCAAACCTCATTGAACGGGCCGGCGAGGCGCGATAGTCTGTGTAAGTTCCTTCTATGGGTATGGGTGCGCAATGAACAGACATCGTTACGTCCAAAGAATTCTGACTACAGCGCTTCTTGCAATTGTGAGTCTCGGTAGTCTTAGTACCGTCGCTAGAGCCCAAGAGGCAGTGCCTTCCACGCAGTTGCTCGTGGCGGCCAAGGCGGCCAACGCGGAGCGCGTCGTGGCGTTGCTCGGCGAGGGGGTCGATCCGGACACGGTTCAGGCAGATGGCGCGACGGCGCTCCACTGGGCCGCGCATCACGACGATGTTGGAATGGCGGACGCGCTTATTGAGGCGGGCGCAGATGCTGGAGCGGCCAATGAATTCGCTGCGACGCCATTGTGGCTGGCCGCTCAGAATGCGAGCGCTCGGATGGTCAAACGATTGCTCGAGGCTGGTGCCGATCCGAACGCTGCGCTGCCGTCTGGCGAGACCGTGTTGATGATGGCAGCCCGTACCGGTTCATCCGGCGCGGTACGACTGCTCGTGGAACACGGAGCTACAATTGACGCGACCGAACATACCCGAGGACAGACCGCGATGATGTGGGCAATCTCCGAACGTCAGTCTGACGTCGTTAAGACGCTGATCGATCTTGGTGCCGACATCACAGTTCGGTCCGCTGAGCGCCCACGGCGTATTCATACGCGTACCGCCGGCTTCAATCCGTCGGGTGTGATAGACGTCACGCATGGTGGAAACAGTGCGTTGCTCTTCGCCGCACGACACGGAGATCTTGACTCGGCTCGCTATCTGATTAACGCTGGCGCCGACGCGAACGACACCGCGCCGGTTGGGACGAACGCTCTCGTGGTCGCCGTCCATAGTGGTCATACTGAGCTCGCCCTTTATCTT